>JABLTT010011035.1_pt1 | contig 244106 bp, 233 predicted proteins | sample 7160061 | NCBI WGS metagenome assembly JABLTT01 (sample SAMN14651232, study PRJNA627086) | human gut metagenome | isolation source: feces | host: Homo sapiens | reverse complement strand
TTTTACATTCATTTTATCACCTTCTAATACCTAAACTAGGAGCTTTTTTCTCAAGTTCTTTTATTCCTTTTACATGGAAAGTAGTTATTCTTCCTGTTTTTCTATCAAGTCCTACGAAACCATATTTTGCATGACCTTTTCCTCCCATAAATTTAACATATCCATTTAATTCAGGAGTATATTGACCATTCTTAATAATATAGTTTGCATCATCTATATATTCTTTCAAATTATAAGAATTTTTTCTTAATGTATCCATAATCTCTTTTGCATGCTTATTAAAATGATTATTTGCTTCATCACCTTTAAATTTAATTCTTTTTTTCTTTTTAGTAAATTTAATTCTTGGAGCATTACCTTTTTTACGTTTTTTAGTAGTTGTTACAGCCTTTTTCTTTGTAGTTTTCTTTACAGAAGATTTCTTTTTAAAACTGACTTTTTTAACTTTCTTGATTTTTTTAGCAACAACTTTTGCTTTTTTGACTTTTTTATAAGTCTTATAAGCCTTTTTAACTTTCTTTACGGATTTAACAATTTTAGCAGCCTTTTTAACTACTTTAAATGGATTTATGGAATTTATAGCAGTATATCCAGCAACATAAGCTACGCATTTAGCACCTTTTAATTTCTTTTTCTTGGCTAATTTATATCATCGTGATAGGTAACTATTTGAAATAATCTCCAAGTTTTCCCCCACTTCACACTGTACGTGAGACTTTCATCTCATACAGCGTTCCAACAATTTTATATTTTTAACTAAATAACTAATTTAAACAAATCAGATACAATACAAAATTATAGTTATATCAAGAAAAGTATTGTATCTGATAATTATTCTACATTACTTGGAAAACAACTTTAATTTTTTAAATATATGATTAAATTACTTTTTTTATGATTATAACAAGGATAAAAAAGCATTAATTTGGCAATTTCCTCTATATTATTTTCATTTAAAACAACTTCTAAATTTTCAGTTTTATTAATTTCTGCTATAAGAGTTAACATAATTGTCAAATCTTCAATACTTTTATTCTTGGATATTGTTATTATAATTTTTAAGAATTTTTTAAATGTTTTTATTTCTTCTTCTTCTAAAGATATATCTCCTCCAAATTCATCATTTTTTAATTCTATAAAAAATTTTTTAGTATATTCTCTAAAATAAATTTTTTTTATTTCTCTTATATTTTCTTTGCTTATTATTTCAAAACCCATATTTTCTAACGGTTTTAATAAAAGATATATTTCTTTTGATTCTAAAGAAGAATTAAAAGTAATAAATTGAGTTGACACAAAATTCGCATCAATTTTATTGATTTTATCTTCATTAAAATTTTTTAATATATTTATAAAATTTAATATATATTTTTTTTTTATTTTGCGTTCATTCATCATATTTATATGTTCCTTTTAAATTTATCTATATTTACCATTGTTTAAATATTGATATAATTGTTTTACATCTCTTTTAGTTGGATATGTCACACCCCCATCTTTTGTTTTTTCTCCAATCCTGCCATATATGACTCCTGTTTTTTTATTTACATTTCTTTTTGGATGATGCACATGTGGAGATATATTTGCATGTGAACTAGAACCAATTAATTTAAAAGTTCCACCTTTCGCACCTTTTGCATTATTAAATTTACTTGATTTGGTTTTTAATGCAATTTCTTTATGTACTGACACATTATTTTTAACATATCCATTTAGTGTTCTTTCTCCAGGTTTTGGATTATAACCTTTAGGGCTATGTCCTCTCACTGGTGGTTTTTTTGTTGCAGTTTTGTATGCTTTTTTAGTTGATTTTTGTGCAACTTTTTTCTTACTTTTTTTGGTTATTTTAAATATTTTAGATGCTTTCTTATAAGAAACTTTTGCTTTTTTAACTTTTTTAACAGATTTAACAACTTTAGCCGCTTTTTTAATTACTTTAAATGGATTTATAGAATTTATAGCAGTATATCCAGCGACATAAGCTACACATCTAGCACCCTTTAATTTCTTTTTCTTGGCTAATTGATATCATCGTGATAGGTAACTATTTGAAGTAATCTCCAAGTTTTCCCCCACTTCACACTGTACATGAGACTTTCACCTCATACAGCGTTCCAACAATTTTATATTTTTAACTAAATAACTAATTTGAATAAATCAGATACAATACAAAGTTGTATTTTTATAAAAAAAGTATTGTATCTAATAAATTTAATACAAAAACATTATAATAAATTTGTATAATTTTTTATTAATGTTTTTTTTAAGTCTGTCTTAGACATATTTAATGATTTTAAAAATTTTGGCATTACTGTAAACATTGGCGATAAATATGTTTCTATTGTTTCTTCTATAGAAATCCATCTTGGTAGTAACGTCTTTAAATGTTCTATATCATAATTATTTTTTAAAGCTAATATGGAAATTTCAAATTCTCGATCACAATATATAATCCAATCTTCAGATTGTGATAAGTATATTATTTTATTATAACAATAACGTACTGATTGATATTCTTTTTGGGGTTCAAAATCAATTATTTCTTCAAACTCTTTATTAGTTATGTCAATTGGTATCTTTATAACATTAAAACAACCAAAATGTTCATAAAAAGACTGGTTTTTTTTATCTAAAATACCTAAAATAACATATTTATCTTTTGATAATTTTGACAATATTTTAAGATTTTCTAAAAATTTTTCATCTAATATTAAATCGAAATCTTCACATAAAAATTTTTTATATTCATTTTTAAAAACGTTATTTGGTAATTCTTTTTCAATATAAAAACAATGTTTTATAATATTCATTATTTTTGTATATTCAAAATTATTTTTTATAAATAAAGTATAATTCAATATTAATCACCTGCTAATCTAATTTTATGTTGTACTCTTTTTTTCCTTTACCAAAATATTCTGCCGTTGGACCTCCTGTTGATTTTGAAAAACTTCTTACAGAATATTTAACTCCATCTTTTGTATAAACAATAACCCCTTTATTAACAACTTTTTTTTCAAACCCATTTGCTTCTAATGTTTCACAAAATTCTGGAGTGCGTTGAATTTTACAGATACACTTTTATTTTTCCATATGCATAGAAAACCTTCTATCTATGCATATGATAGTAGTACCCACTCTAAAAAACTATGCGCAGTCCAAATAGTAGCTTTCTTTTTTAAATCTTTTACTTTATCATAATTATATAATGTTTGTGTTCTATTTTCATTAATATTCACTTATATATCTCTATAAATATGGTAACAATATTTACTCTAAAAAACTATGCACACTCCAATCCACAAAAACTACAAATTCACCAATGAACTCAAATGCACCTACCAAGCTGACCAAAATCCACACCCCTAGACTTAAACGTACTCCTTGGGTCTTTAACCATCATCACCCTTATCCTCCAAAGTCCTAACCAGGTCTCCAAAAATCACACCATCCTGACCAAAATCCATGCATTCGACAAAAAACACCCTATCACTTGACCCAAAAGTCCACCCTTACCGTGTTTTCTTCTCCTTTATCCAAACCAAAATACGAATAAAACTGATGAAAACATGGATCAAATAACTCCTCTACTATATAACTCTTTTAAAAAAATATAAATTTTTTCAAAAAGTGAAGCTTTAGAACAAGACTTTTTCCATACTTTTCAAGTATAATTAACTTAAGAGAATATATATAAAATTTTTCACTACCAACCCTCACTAAACAACCACAACAAAACGCAGCAATATATAAAACACATTCTCAAATTTTCAAATAAAAGAGGTGTTCAATTATGAAGTATACTATTTCTGGTTTTTCTCAACTAGCTGCTGTAAATTTCAACCTAGATTCTGTTGATTTACATATGCTTAGATGGATTGTTGATTTTATAGATTCAAATCGCATGCGTTCTATGACGCTTGATGGCGAGAAGTATTATTGGGTTTCTTACCAAGGGTTAATCGATGATTTGCCGATTTTATATTTGAAAAAGGATGCGATTTATAAGAGACTTAAGCGTATGTGTGAATTGGGGATTTTGAAGAAAAAGACTGTTTTTTCAGGTAGGAAGTTTTCTTATTTTACATATGGTGAAAATTTTAATGAGCTTTTTAAAAGTTATGAAGAGTTAGAATATGAAGCTAAGATGAAAGAGGAAAATGAAGTTGAGCAACCGTATAAAGATTTTCAAGACTATCTTTCACAGCAAAGCCAAGAGGAACGATATATTTATAATATTGCTATATTTTTCTATATATCTATTTTTGGTTCTTCACCAAATTCTAAACAGGAATTTTCACTTCTTTATAATTTGATAGACGATTTTAACTTATTAGTACCAAAACTATCACAGTTTACAGATTATCAAATTCGTATCATTATTCACTGGATTTTTAAGCGAGAAAATAGATGGTCTAATATAATTAAATCACCATCTTTATTGTATAAATATTTTCCTTATATAGCACATGAGGCTTCACTAGATAAGGAATTTATATCCAGATACGACGAGAAATACATTAAGTGGTGGTAATATAAATACCTATATTTATGACATAGTTTTTTCGATTTTAAGTCAAGTTTTTTAGTTATTAAAAATGCAATACCCCATGTGTGGATGCCCTTTAAAAGCTCACACACGGGGTATTTTACATATATTTACACAAATTTATCTTTGTATTAACAACCTTTTTCTACATAATTCTTATTTAAAGTAATCCAACCATCGCGATATGGAACGTAACCCCATTCGCCATTTTCGGAAAGCTTTGTTATCTTGTATCTTATGCCTTCTTTTGGAACTGTGTAGATTATTTGAGAATGGATATTTGGTGATTTTCTTATGTTCACCTTTCCCAATGTCTTTATATAAAATGGGAGTTCAACTCTTAAATAGTTTTTTTCAAATCCATTTAATCCAGAGCTTTTTATTATTGTCGGATAGTCCTTATAACAGTAATTTTGGTCGGCTACATTGCTTCCGATTCCCGGAATTTTTTTGCTTGTTAGGAAGTTTACTTCTCCACCAAATTGCCACATTGATATTTTATATGTTGTGTAAGTTGAGCGTGTTGCATATTGCGCTATCCAGTGATCGTATTGTTTCAAATCTTCATCATCTAACTTGTCTCTCAATATATATTTTCCTGAATATATTCCAACATAATATCCAGCTTTTTTTATCTCTTCCAAACAAGTTACAACAGCTCTTGTAAGTGCTGATCTACTTGTTGAGTTTAAAGTTGTTATATCTTCAACATCAAGCCAAATTGGATATTCAAATTGTTTACCTTTTATAGCATTTAATATAAATTCAGCTTCTCTTCTTGCTGTTTGTATACTATTGCATCTTGAATAAAAATAAACTCCAACAGGCATTCCAACTTCCTTAGCTCCTCTATAAAACTCTTCAAAATAAGGATCTAAATAAAGATTATGTCTGTTTGATGTACTTGCAAACCCCACTCTAAGAATCGCAAATTTAACACCAGCATTTTTGACCTTTTTCCAATCGATTGGGTGATTGTACTTGCTCACATCAATCCCCCATACTTTTATTGCCATTTTATCACCTTCCTGATGTCCATTATTAACTTTTTACTTTATAAAATATAAAACCATTGTAGTTCTTGTAAATACTAATAAAGGACAAATTATTTTTTACTAATATTTTATAAAATTTCTAGTCAAAAAGTGACATTATATGTACATTTTATTTGTTAAAAAACAGTAGTCTATATGTATATTTTAAAAATTTTTATACAAAATACTATTGAGGTGATAAAATGCTAAATTTAAATACTAAAGAAAAAAGTCTTTTAGAAGACGCTAAGGAACATGAAACTTTATGTGTCGCAAAATATAAAGACCACGCAGAAAAAACAAATTGCCAAGAGTTAAAAAATCTATTTAATTCCTTAGCTTCAAAAGAACAACAACACTTAGACACTATAAATCAAATTCTAAACGGAACAGTTCCAAATATAAACCAAAACGCGAGCCAAGGTCAAGGAAATGAGCAAAATACACAATCTGAATTTAATTTAGGAAATTTACAAGGCCAAATGCAAATGAACTACAACGAAGGCGACAAACTCCTATGCCAAGATGCTCTATCAACCGAAAAATATGTTTCATCTACATATAATACTTCGATTTTTGAATTTAGGGATAAAAATATAAGACAAGTTTTAAACCATATTCAAAAAGAAGAACAAGAACACGGTGAACAGATTTATAACTATATGAATAAACATGGAATGTATAATTAAAAAATAATACCATCGCAAATTGACCTTAGGAGATTAGATATAATTTCTCAAGGTCAATTTTTAATGGCCATATGATTCTTTTAAACAACTTTGTGATAATTCGTTGCATGACTTTTATCACAAAGTCGTTAAAAAGAATTACAGTGTGTGTAACAGTATGTATAATTACTATACTCTATGTGTTAATAATTTCTTATATTTGATTTTCCTCGCCCCACTTGCACATCTCCTCCAATATAGGCATTAGCGACCATCCTCGTTTTGAAAGTGAATATTCAACTTTCGGTGGCACTTGTGGGTATTCTTTTCTAATCACTATCCCATCACTTTCTAGTTCTTTAAGTTGGCTGTTTAACATTTTATCGCTTATCTGTCCGATACATCTTTTTAATTCTCCATATCTAAGTGTTTCGTATTCTACAAGCCAAAACATTATAACCATTTTCCATTTGCCACCGATAATAGATAATGTATATCCAAATGGAGTCGATTTTATATCTTTTAAATCTCTGTTTCTAAATTTCTCCATACTCATTTTTCTCACCTCTAATACTTACAATTAGGTTAGTACCTTACAAAAAAGTACATACTTACATAAGTATAAAACAATTAGTATAATTAATTCAACTAAAACCATAAGGAGGATTTTGAGTATGAAAAAATGTAAAATAGAAGTTTTAAAAACGACATTTCATGAAGATTTAGCAAAAGAATACGGATGTAAAAACCTTGGCAAATGCCCAATGCATAAAGTCGGAGATGTTTTTTATGGGGATTATGCAAAACCAGATGGCTTATGTGATGAAGCGTGGAAGGCTATGTATCAATATGTATTTGCGTTATCACATGGATGCGATATTTTCTATTATAAAGATTGGATCGACAAAGAAGGTGTCGCAATTTGCTCTTGTAATGATGGAATAAGACCTGTTATTTTTAAGATTGAAAGAACTGATGAAGAATCTGAGTTAGACTATACTCCAGTTAAATAGTTTTAAATAAAATTTATTTAAAGCTATTTTGTTACTTATATATTTATACGTACTTTTATATGTGTTATAGTATATAGGAGAAACATTATATAAAAACAATAAAAAGTATTTTTATATAATGTTTCTCCTTAATAAAAAGAGGTGATACTATGAAAAAAGATTGTTACGTTTATCCTGCTATTTTCACATATGAAGATGATGGTATTTCCGTAGAGTTTCCTGATTTACCAGGATGTTTAACTTGTGTCGATACTACAGAAGAAGCTATAAAAATGGCAAAAGAGGCTTTAGGATTACATTTATATGGTATAGAAGAAGAAAACGAGACATTACCTGTAGCTTCTAATATAAGAGATTTATCTTTAGAAAAAAATCAAATCCCAATACTTATAGATATAGGATTTTAAACATCATTATAATCTATGAAAAAGAATTGTAAGAAATTATATTGTGGGCGATTCCGAAGATTATCATAAATAAAACTGCTATATAGTTATTTAACCAAATTGCCTCAAAAATAAAGTAAATCACAGGAAAAACGGCAAGTGGCATAGGTACAAATAAAAACTTTTTACCCAATAAGTCTACATCACGCCCACCTAAAAAATATCTAAACCAGACCATATAATATAAAATAAGAAATATTAAACCTATAAACATCCAAACACTAGTAAAATCTACTTTTTCCTTGCTAACTAAAAATACAATCGCCAACATATATAACATTCTTGTAGACTGTTCAATAATCTCTAGTATTTTGTTTGTTTCTTGTTGTGTAGTCGGTGCATTTTTCGGCGGCAAAATTACATACACAATATTTATAAGCATAGGCAATAAAAATACAATTAATCCAATCCATGAAAATCCTAATTTGACATTATTCATCATTTTTCCCCCTTTATATTCGCTCCTAATACTTCCTTTGCTTCTTTGCACCATTTTAGATAAGCTTCATATGAATTTATCCCAAACTTTATAGTTAATATAAAATATTTATGGGCTTCTTCGTAAATAGGCGCGTTTTCCAATTGCACTACATATTTTTTTAAAACTTCCAATTGACTACTTATCTTATCTTCAAATTCATTTATATGATTTATCGTAATTTCTGGCCCAACCTCACTGCCAAAGAACAATTTTAAAAGTGTTTCATATCTCAATTCATCCTTTATCACAGATCTTTTAAGCCACTCTTTAAGTACTTCTCTTCCATCATTAGTAATTGTATAAACTATTTTTTGACGTCCATTTTCAGTAGTTTCTTTTTTTATCACACATCCATCTCTTTCTAATTTAGCAAGTGTCGGATATATGCTCCCATAACTCGCGTTCCAAAAGAACTTTAAACGCGTTTCGAATCTTTTTTTAATTTCATACCCCGTCAAAGATTCATGACTCAATAACCCCAGTAAAACATATTCTATTTTTTTCTCATTAGCCATACTTTTTACCCCCATGTATCAAACTGATATATATTTATAGTATGTATCAGTTTGATATGTGTGTCAAGTTAGAAAACTAATCTTTTCCATGAAATTTTAGCTATCAAATATATTTAAAGATAAAAAAAGATATAGGATTCTAAGTAGATCAAAAATCCTATATCTTTTATTTTTTATTTATTACCTAAATTGTTCCAATAAGTAGGCCACTCAAAAAATCTTTTACAATCATCTAAAAATAATATCACAAAGTCGTTAAAAAGAATTACAGTGCTTTTAAATATATCTGTTTTATAAGGATTTAATTATCTCATACCTTGATTTCACACATTTTTTAATATATACTACAGATAATTCTAAGAATTGGAGATGATATTTTGAGATATGTAATAGTAAGCGTTGTTAAAGGTCCTGCTGGCAACTTTAACAACAATTTAAGAAAAGAAGTCTTTGAAAAACTGGGAGCAAAGTCGTCTAAACTTCCTGCACACTTTACGATAAAGGCTCCATTTGAAGCTGATGATATTTTCGATTTGGACAAAGTTTTACAAGATTTTACAAAAAACCACAAAGCCTGCAATTACAAAATAAAGGGCTATAATCATTTCGACAACAGGGTAATTTATATGGACGTACATATGAATAATGAATGTAAAAACTTGCATGATAAACTTATAGAAGAGTTAGAAAAGCTTCCTTATATACACTTTAAAGCCCACGATTATAAAGATAAAGTTTTTCACGTTACCATTTCATCTAAAAAAATTCAAAAAATATACGACGAGCTTTGGGAATATGTAAATAATATCCCTTGTGATTTTGATTGTAAATTTGACAATGTTAGTGTATTTAAATGGGAAAATAATACTTGGAAGTTATATAAAGAATATTTATTTATGTAACTAGAAATAGTATTAATTCTAAAAAAATAAAGATTTAAGGGGCAACGAAAAAGCAATTCTTATAGTAATTGAGATAAAAGGGTTAAGGAATATGATTAACCATAAAATTTGTATTAAAATGGGGGTAGTATTTTGAATAAAAAATTAAAAAGAATCATTTTATTTTTCACGCTTTGTATTATGATAACTGGAGGAGTATTTTTTGTTAAGAATTATCATGACAATAATATTGATAAAACTTATATTAACTATGTTAAAAATACACTTATTCCTAAATACGGCAAATCATCTTTATATTTAGAAAATGGCAGTAATTTAAATATAGATAGTAAAAAACTATTAGAAAAAGATGCAGAAGGAATTTTATTTTACAGGATTATAAATTTAGATGAAGAGAAAAAACTTTTAGTTGGTAAAATTAAAATTGACTATGATGCTTACTCTAAAGGTAGTATTGAAACTTCATTAATTTATGACTTATATTCTATTAATAATAAAATTATAAAAAAATTAGACTTTGGTAAAACTATTTTTTTGGATAATAATAAAGTTGATTTAACAAATAATATGACGAAATATTATTCAAAAATAAAAAATATGAATTTATTTATTACAAAAAATAAATCTTCTAACTATTTTTGCTTTAATTATACAAGTATGCTAAAACTTGAAAAAAATAATCATAATGATATTTACTTTTTTCTAAAAACGTATAAACAAAATAACTCTTCAATGGATTTAAAACTTAATCTAGCTCCATATATAATGAATATTAACCCTACAGAAACTGTATATAAAATTACTTTATTTGAAGAAGGCGGTGCTTTAACATTTAAAAATAAAACCGACTTGAAAAATAAATGTATTTCTGATTCTAAAAAATATGCACTTGATAATCTTATTGAAAATATGTTTAACGATGCAGAAAATAAATCTTTTACTGATATTTCAAAATTAAACAATATAGATAAAATCATAAATATTACAGTTAAATAAAAGATGTAGTTGATGCTTCTGTTCTTAAATCTGAAGTATCAAAAATAAAAGTTGATTGGATAGAATAACTAATGCTAACTATAGAGTATTATATTTGTAATATAATACTCTATAGTTACATTTTAAATAATTATACTATGTACTTTATTCTACGTATGTAGTATAATTATTTAAAAAAGGAGGTGCTCTATTGAAATTTAAAAAAACATATATCGAAATTATACTCTTATTCACAATTATTATTTTTAATGGATATATTTGCATGTCATACTTCCCTAAAAAATATTATTTAAATAAAGATTTGACCTTTAATAAACTTAGTTCATTTGATAATAATATTATGACTTTAAGTGGTATTGTTTTTTTAATTAGTATTCTTTTTTTATTTATAAAATTATTTAAATATTTCTTTTACTATCATAAAAAATAAGTATATTTTAAAAATCTATTATCACAGAAAATATATCTATCATTGTCTTCATTATAGATAAAATCATAAATATTTTAGTTAAATAAAATAAACCAGAGTATTATACATTTATGTTTATGTATAATACTCTGGTTTATTATTTACTTTTATGTAATCTTTTTAAAGTATCTTCTGTTATTTCGATTGTATCATTATCCTTAGGTTTAACTCCATTTGCTCTGCATTCGTCTTCATAAAACTCTCTTACCGCCTTAGGAGCATCTTTATATTTATATGTATAAGTATTTATAATTGTAACATTTTTCTTATAATAATTCGTTTTTACCAAATAATCAAATTTAACATTAACAAAACTAGATAATGTAATTGCCAAAATTACTACCGAAATAAAATATCCTTTTTTAGGATTTTTTATAAATAAATCTTGTAATCGATTTTTTAACTTTTTAGAATTGCTAAGACCTATATAATATTGATTTTCAAGTTTTTCCTCAAAATTAATAGCGTATTTTACTGAATTAGCTATTGTTAAAGCATACTGTTTCTTTTGTTCAAATGTTTTGTTACTTATTACTCTCTCATCACATGCCAGTTCACAGTCTTCTCCAACTTTTTTAATCAATAAATATATCAAAGGATTAAACCAATAAACTATTCTAATTAAAAAGCAAATCAATTTTAGCAAATTATCTTTGTATTTATAATGTGTTAGCTCGTGTTTTAGAATCCAATATGCCTCACTATCATTATATTTTACATTAGGTAATAATACATAATTCTTAAAAATTCCTATTAAACACGCCGATTTTACATAATCACAGTATCTAACTTCTATATTTTTATTTATATTCATTTCATTTTTTACTTTATCAAGTGTTAGTTTTAAATTTTCATCTACATTATAAGATACTTTTTTAATTAATTTTATATATTTTAAATATGTTGCTATTGAATAAATTGATAATATAATTACCCCAACTAAATAAAAAATAAATATATAAAAATATGTATCAAGTTGAATTCCATTTTGTATTGATACTAATGTTTCACTTGCTCTATTTATATTAGTTTTTTTTGAAAAAGTATATTTGATTGGTATTTCTATAGGTATAATCAACCTGAATATTGCAAATAACCAAATATAGTAATTTAAGTTTTTGTTGTAGTTTTTTAACCAAGTCTTTTTTAGTAATAAAATAAATAAAATCAAAATAGAAGATATTACAGTTAATCTTAACACACTTACAATTATAATTTGTATCAAATACATATTTTATTTATCTTCTTTTAAATTTTCTAACCATTCTTGTATATCTTTTAATTCATCCTTTTTGATCTTATGATTATCATTTAATGACGATAACATATTTTTTAAAGAACCTTGGTAAAATGAATCTATAAAATTATTTGTTTCAAATTGTATATAATCTTTTTCTGCTATTTTAGGTTCATAATAAGAATATCTTCCTATTTTTTCAACACTTAAGAAATCTCTCTTTATTAATCTCGATATTAAAGTTAATGTTGTTGTTTGTTTCCAGCTATTCTTTTCTTCCATTTCGAGAATTACATCTTTAGATGATATTTTTTTATTTTGTGACCAAATAAATTGCATTACTTGCAGCTCTGAATGCGGTAATTTTGATATTTGCATAAACTCAAATTCCTTTCTCTATTATATTTATTTGAAAAACATATCAATGTTTTATTTCCTATAATGCCATCAACATTTAAATTATAATCTACTTTTTCATAAGTATAAACTGTATAATTTTTAACTCCTGAAACGATAAATTTATTTTATGAATATCTTATTTTATATGATTTTTTATATTCTTCTCTTATTTTTAAAGGTGCATTTTTATAAATAAATGTATAACCTTTTATTTCAAAAGAAAGAACATAATCTATAGAATCTGCAAATGTTTTGATTAAACATAAATATTGATAATACTATTATAATAGAATCTATCTTATAAATAAAATTTTTTTATAAGAATAAATAATTTTTATTTTTAGAACTGTTACTACTATATAAATCACAAAAAGATAACTCTACTCAATAAGTTAACATAATATTTAAAATAATCTTGTCTTTAAATTCTACATATGTAATAATATAAGTAATATATCATTTATAAACAATTTTATAAAAAATATAAAATCTTTTGGGAGGGAATAGAATATGAAAATTCGTAAAAAAATCATATCATTAATATTAATTACATCAAGTCTAGTGGTTGGGTGTTCAACTTCAACAGAAAACAATTTAGCAAAAAATAAAACAACAGAAAATACATCAATGAAAGAAGAGCAACAATTAAATAAAGAAAAAAAGGAAACTACTGAATTACAACAAATCTATTTTGATATTGCTAAAAAAATCAAAATAGATGATTCTAAATATAATGTTAATAAAATCATGGATTCTTATAAAATATCAAAAAAATCAAACTCTGATTATGAAGAAATATTTTATAAAAATAAAGAACAAATTAAAGTTGAATATGATAAAGATAAAGTTGAATCTATAATCTATTTTAATAATAAATATCAATATAGCGAAACAAAAGAGTTTTTTACTCTTAAATATGATAAAAAAGGCTACAGTATACTATTTAGAAAAAATGACTTAAATGAACTAAAAGATATGTTAAAAGAATTAGATTGCGATATAGTACATTTTAGTTTATATGATGAATATATGGATATTGCAGATATTTTAAATAAAAATGATAACTTAACGGAAAGCGATTTCAAAAAATTAGATTTTGACTTAAAAGCATATGATTCTGATGGATTTTATAAAACAGCAGATGATTGTTATATAACAGTTGAAACTGTAACTAGTAAAAATCTAATTTTTAATTTATCTATGTTTTATCCTAAAGGGGATGTTGCGATGCAATATTTGTATAGTCGTAAATCATCTTTAGTTGAAATAAAATTAGATAGATTAAAAGATCAAAAAAATTATATAAAGATATTAAATATGTATTTTTAATGAATAAATATATTTAATGGAGGCTATTATTTTATGAAACAAAAATATTTAATGTCCTATATAGAAAGAATATTTTTAATTATTGCTATTGGTATGATTATTTGTGGATTTATTAGTACACGTCTTTATTTTTTATTTCTAACATGGCTTTTTTTTATAATTGTATTAATATTTGATGTTATATTGATTATAAAAAAACAAAACTCAAAGAAAAATGACTATAATCATCATAAATTTATAAAAATCTGGACAATTATAATGTTAATAAGAAGTATTATTATGTTATTAACATTATCTGGAGGTATTTATATTACATTTTCAAATTTACCTTACTTAAAAAAAATTAAATTAAATATATTTTTAGGATTAATTATATCAATAATAATAAATATTTTTGATGCATTAATTATTAAATACAAAAGAAAGTTATTACAACAATAATAATTATTATTAATTTATAAAAATAGATTAAATTAGAATATATTGTAAGTAAAGCCACTTTTAATAATACTACGAATATTTCAACATGAATACATTTTTTAAAAAAATAAAACAAAATTTAAATATTATCTATAAAAACCTTATAACTGAAACTGCATATTAAAGTAAAGAAAAATATCAAAACTTCGCTAATAGAAGAATATGATATTAAAACTGCAGAGGATATTAAAGATGCATTAAAAGATTTACTAAGTGATACTATTGAATCTATGCTTAAAGCAGAACTATACAATCATTTATGCTATAATCCTTATGAAGGAACTGAAAACTCAAACTCAAGAAATTGAAGTAAACCAAAAATAAGAAGTAAATATGGTGAAATAGAAGTTAATGTTCCTCAAGATTACGAAATCTCTTTTGAACCTAAAATAGTTACTTTATTATTTATTATACTGCTATAATCGAATATATCTTACTATAAATTTAATTAAACTTATTTAAAAATCACTACTTCTATACATTTTATTCTATAATTGTAGTATAATGTGTAAAAAGGGGTGATATTTATGAATAAAATTTTTAAAAAAATCATTAACTTCATAAAAGAAGAGATTATTATAAGATTTTTTATATCTTGTATAATACTTGATATAAGTGGATATCTGCTAGCAAATTATGGTTTTAAACTGATATATTCTAAATTTAACATAATTAATTTTGTATTAGTAATACTGGGTATAATATTACTAATAATATTTTTTATAATGCTGTATAAAGATATTTACTTAACAATCAAAGATGACGAATAGAAATAATATTGAAAATAAAGGTATAGGCTAAATTAGCAAGCCTATGCCTTCTAAAAAATTATCATAGAAAGTTATTTACAGAAAAAAATTCAAACTCTCTTTTTTATATCAAATTAAAAAACTTTTTCTAAAAAATCATATTCATCTAAATAATTAAAACATGTAAATGAAAACTGACCATTCATTGAATTCGGTTTTACTCTAGACATGCTTATAAAGATTGCATTGTTTACATTTTTCCTAATGTCCACGATATTTTCGCTTCCACAAGAATCTAAAACTAAAATAACATTAGGTGTTTGCCAGCCCTTGTAACTATGATATGAACATACTTTCAGTCTGCCTGTGCCGCCTCTAAATTTCCATTTTTCATTTCTTCTCTTTTTTGTGTTTTTGCCTTTATTCATATCATATACATGAGATACTTTTAGTCCTTTATCACTAAAAAACTTTACAATATCTACACCTGTATTTTCATTCGTAGTTAAGATTGTTATATCTTCTAATTGATTATTTTCTCTCAGTTCTTTTATTTTTAAATCAATTCTATTTAATTTATCTTCTTTGGAGTCTGTATCACAGTTTATCCACTCCATCTTGCTAAGTAAACTTATTTGAGTAAAATTATTTTTAGGAATCAATATATTTTCTGCATCTATGCCCAATTTTTCTCGTATAAGTCCTATTTTTTCAATTATCTCTGGTGGCATTCTATATGAATATTTTAAACTTCCAGGTTTCCCTTTAAATCCAATATTTTTTATTTGTTCACTGTCTTCAATCCATATTCCATGTTCATATAAATCTTGTGATTTGTCATACACAATAAATAATTCCCCCTTTTTAGTATAAAATTTTTCAAGAAATCTAATCCAATCTCCTCTAAAATCTTGTCCCTCATCTATTAATATGTAATCATACTTAAGTTCATATGGTAACGGATTTAACTCCATAAAATTTTCAAGACATTTAATCCAATCTTTTGTAAAATCATAATCTTTATTATAAATATCATATTCATCATATGGAAGCTTTATACAATATGATGCAGCTACAACTTTTAGAAATTCATGAAAATATAATACACTTAGGTTTTGTTTCAACTTCCATCTATCATCTAGTCCAAATTGTTGGCTACACAAATCTTTTAGATAATGTCTTAAGGTTATGTTATACGTCAAAATAAGCACACGATAATCTTTTTTCAATGCTCTAGCTGCCTTTTCAGCTAAGACTAGCGATTTACCTGCTCCAGCTACTCCGCCCCATCTACGTATAGAGCTTTGTTTTAATTTTGCCAACTCTAATTGTTCTCCAATTAATTTAAATGGCTTTTTTCTTTCATAATTATAATCTGCATATTGTAAATTTCTAATTAATTGAGATACCATATTTTCTAACAGGCCATCTTTATTATACTTGGATTGTATAACTTCAAGAGCCCATGTATATTGTCTATGATCTAATTTTTTATTGATATCATTTATATTTTTTATATCATCATCTGTCCAAATTTTAGTGTATGTATTATTTGAACAAAAACTTAAAGCTTCTTCTTTAGAAGGCCCGTGAAAATATACAACTGTTTCTATACATCCATAATAATCACTATTATTTGAAACAAAATCTTCACTATTATTCAAATCGGATTTAAGAATACAATTTTTATAAGTTTCAACTTGTTCAACCGGGTCTTTTTTATGTAGTTTTCCATCTGTACCTCTGATATATCCTCCTGATTCATAAGTACCTAAACACAGATTCCAATCCTTTACCTCAATAATTATGATGCCTTTTTTAGGATGCAATAATATAAAATCTGGTTTTATAGAGTCTATATGAGGTTGTTCAAATACTGTCCAGCCATCAAATCTAGGACAGTTTTTTAAAACATTTAATAATTTTTCCTCCCCCTCAGTTCTTTTATCTCTCGGATTAATCTTTTCAAATATAACTGCTGACATATAATTCACTCCCCCCAATAATAACTTTATTACTTAAATAATAGTGCTTTTAAATACATACTGTTATTTTCATTACAATTTTTACTAATATGATATATGTTTTTATCAAAAAAATATGTATATAAAGTATATTTATTAAACAAAAAAAGGATACTCTAATCAGTATCCTTTTTTTGTTTATTATGCTGCTTTATTTTCTTCTTGTAATTCTGGTTTGTTTTTAGTCATAAATGAATATACAGGTAAACCTATTAATGTTATTATAACCCCACCTAAAGAAATCATCGAACTTTTCATACCAGCTAAGAATAGTTGATCTATTACAACGAATAAACCACTACAAATAGATATTATTGGTATTACTGGATAGAATGGAACCTTATAAGGTCTTTTTAAATCAGGTTGAGTCTTTCTAAGTTTTATAACACCTATAAATGTTAATGTATAGAATGCCCATATAGCAAACATAGATAAATCACTTAATAAGTTAAATTGTCCTGATAATGCATATATAGCAGAAAGTACTGCCATAAATAGAGTTGCATTTGCTGGAACTCCGTGTTTATTTAATTTACCAAACATAGCTGGTAAAACTTTTTGATTAGCTAATGTGTAAGGTATTCTTGGTCCAGTTAAAAGATATCCATTTAGACATCCAAATACTGATACTAATATACCTACATTTATTAATTTACCACCAACAGGTCCAAATATTTTTTCAGCTACTATAGATGCTGGTGAAGCGTATTGAGCTAATTCACTTGCAGGTAATACCCATAAGTATGCTAAGTTTATAACTACATTAATAGCCATTACTATAGATAATCCACCTATTATTGCTTTAGGTAAATCTTTGCCTGGATTTTTCATTTCTCCAGCAATAGCACCTACATTTATCCAACCATCATAAGCAAATAATATAGCTACAAGTAATTGACCTATAATTCCCATTGGACTTATTCCTTCAGCTACTAAAGGACTCATTACTGGATTATCTCCACTACCTTTTATAAATCCAAATACTATTATTAATACAAGAGGAATTAACTTACATACAGTAGATACTGTTTGTATTGTTCCACTTGTTTTTGAACCGAATGTATTTAATATTCCTACTAATAATATTACTCCTATACTCATAGGCATTACTAAAGAAGGATTATTTAAAAGTATTGCAGCTTGTTGACCAAACATAACTGCTATGGCAGCTGCTGTAGCTGGGAAAAACAGTACTGTTTGCATCCAACCAGTCAGAAACCCTAACTTTTTACCATATATCTCTTCAATATATACCATCATTCCGCCTGTTTTAGGTATAGCAGCTGATACTTCTGCAGCAGTAAGACCTGCAGTTATTGTCATTATACCTGCTATAATCCACGCTAATATTCCAAGACCAGGAGCACCTCCTGTTAATGTGTATACTGCTTGAGGCTTAAAGAACACCCCACCACCGATAACCATACCTACAACAGTAGATAAAGCTGCAGCTATACCTAAGTTTTTTTGCAGTTGCTTATTTTCCATAAACCATGTTCCTTTCGCATATTAATTTATTTTTGTTTTATTATAATCACTATACCTAGTATACAGATTTATATTGTTTATTCAAATGTATTTTAATTCCAAATGTGCTAATTTTATGTATACCATTTCTTTATTAAAAATTTTCTCACCTTGAATATTTTATAAATAATTGGAAATAATATTTTAAGATATACTAATAAAACTAAAAAATAACGACTTATTAAACTGTAATACAACACAAACTACTAATTGTTGCTAAAAAATAGTTAAAAAATCTATATCAAAAAAATTAGTTATAATAAAGATTTTTTTATAATATTACTATTTTATATATCTTGTATACTAAATTCCATTGTGATATAATAATTTAGTTATAATAAGAAAAGGAGATTTTTATATGTCAATTAAACATAAAATAATAAATATTGCAGTAATTGCCCACGTTGACGCCGGAAAATCAACTCTAGTTGATGCTTTCTTATCTCAAAGTGGTGTATTTAGAGCAAACGAAGTAGTAAAAGAATGTGTAATGGATAGTAATGACCTTGAAGCAGAAAGAGGTATAACAATATATTCTAAAAACTGTTCTATAAATTATAAGGATTACAAAATAAACATAGTAGATACTCCAGGACATAGTGACTTCTCATCAGAAGTAGAACGTGTTATAAAAACAGTTGATACAGTTATATTACTTGTAGACGCTTCTGAAGGGCCAATGCCTCAAACAAGATTCGTTTTACAAAAATCATTAGAATTAGGTCTTAGACCAATATTATTCATAAACAAAATAGATAAAAAAGACCAAAGAGCTGAAGAAGTTGTTGATGAAGTATTCGATTTATTCGTAGACTTAAACGCAACTGATGAACAATGTGAGTTCCCAATAATCTACGGTATAGCTAAACAAGGTATAGCAAAAAGAGAAATGGATGACGATAGCACAGACTTATCTCCATTATTCGAAACTATAGTTGACCATGTTGAAGCATATCCAGATTATGACGACAAACACCTTCAACTTCAAATATCTGCACTTGCATACGATGACTATGTAGGTAGACTTGGTATAGGTAGAGTTTACAAAGGTACTGTTAAAAGTGGTGAACAAATATCTGTATGTAAATCAGGTTCTGTAGTTTCTAGAGGTAAAATATCTAAATTATCAGTTTACGAAGGATTAAAACAAGTTGAAGTTAATGAAGCTGGTAGTGGTGAAATAGTTGTTATAGCAGGTATACCTGATATATCAATAGGTGAAACTATATGTGAAGTTGGAAACGAACTTCCAATGGAAATGATACACATAGAAGAACCTACTCTATCAATGAACTTCCTAGTTAATGATTCTCCATTCGCTGGTAAAAGTGGTAAATTCGTAACTACAAGACACTTAAAAGATAGATTAGAAAAAGAACTTGAAGTTAATGTTGGTCTTAAAGTTGAACCAATGGACACTACTGACGGATACAAAGTAAGTGGTCGTGGTGAGCTTCACTTATCAATATTACTTGAAAACATGAGACGTGAAGGATACGAAATAGGTGTATCTAAACCAGAAGTTTTAATGCACAAAACTGAAGATGGTAGAGTTCAAGAACCAATCGAAAAAGTTATAATAAACTGTCCAGAAGTTTACTCTGGTACTGTAATAAACAAAATGAACTTAAGAAAAGGTATGATGGAAGCAATGTCTATAGAAGGAGATTACGTAAAAATCGAATTCTCTGCTCCAACTCGTGGACTTTTAGGATACAGAAGTGAGTTCATAAATGATACTCGTGGTGAAGGAAACATGGTAAGATCTTTCGCTAGATACGAAGATTACAAAGGTGAAATACCAACAAGAAACAACGGAGTTTTAATAGCTCAAGGTGCTGGAACAACTATGGCTTACGGTCTTAACGCACTAAGCGAAAGAGCTCAAATGTTCGTTGAACCAGGTGTTGATGTTTACGAAGGTATGATAATCGGAATGAACTCAAGACGTGAAGATATGGTAGTTAACCCATGTAAAAACAAAAAACTTACAAACGTTCGTGCTTCAGGAAGTGACGATGCTATAAAATTAAACCCAGCTAGAACATTCACTCTTGAAGAAGCTCTAGAATTTATAGATGATGATGAATTAGTAGAAATCACTCCAGATTCTATAAGACTTAGAAAGAAATACTTAAAAGAACACGAAAGACTACAATACAACAAACAAAGACAAAGAGCAGCAATAAAATAATTGCTTAAAATAAGGCTTAGACAAAACATTTTGTCTAAGCCTTATTATTTTGATTTCTTCTCTAAAAATATACCAAATAAATAAGATATTATAGAAAATATAAATGCAGTTAACATTGAGCACGAGACACCTTTGATAAGTGTTTCTGATATGCCAATTATAATCATATTTAAAGGTATATCTAAAGTCAAATATAATAAATTATATTGGGTATCTGTAAGTCCTCTTAGCTCTTTCAAAACCTTTAAAAAACATACAACTATAAAGTCTAGAATCATACTCAAAATTAAAAATATCCCAAAGAACTTTGCTAGGGATAATAAATTATTGTACTTCAATCCAAGTAAATATAGTATGGTTCCTCCAAAAAATAAAAAAAGTGCATAAACTATTATAGCCAGTATAATACCTGGAATTAGTATTTGTAGTAATTTTTTTATATTAGTCATAAAATCCTCCTTATATATAGTAATGATATTATAATATGTTATTACTGAGTACATCTATTTTAACATATTGTTCATTTTATAAAAATAAAATTGTGTTTTTATATAGAATTATTTCCTTACAATGAAAAAAGGCTAATACAAAATAGATTTTTTATTCTGTATTAGCCCCTTTTTATATGAGTTTTACTTAAATAGCTAATAAATACTTTACATAGTTAAAAATTCCATTAATTTATATAAGAATTTTGCTTTATAAAAGTATTTATTTAATGCTAAGCTTCCTTATTTTAGAATCCTTCTGCTGCGTCTGATGTTGGTGCGAATATTGATTCTACTTGTTTGTCACTTAAGTCAACGCCGAATACTTCTTTATAGTAATCTTTAACTTCTTTAGTTAAGTCGATGTCTTTGAATTTGTCTGGGTATGTAGTTTTAGCTAACCATAATAATGTCATTGGTGTATCTGCTCCTGGAGTGTAACTTCTGTACATACCTAAAGGCATTTTGTAGACTTTTTTGTCTTCTACTGCTTTTACTTTGCTCCAGTCGTTGCTTCCTATTGTGTTGTTGTATAAGTCTTTTGGTTGAGCTTGTGTAAAGTTAGTCATAAATATTATGTCTGGGTTATATTTATAAATTTGTTCCATGTTAACTGGTACTGCGTTATCTTTTTCTATATCGTCAGCTACGTTTTTAGCTCCTATAGCTTTTGCCCACCAGCTACCGAAGAATGAGTTACCTGATGTTGCTATTGAAGTTTCATCGTATTTGAATAAGAAAAATACGTTAGCTCTTTCGTCATCTGGTATATCTTTTACTCTATCTTGAACCATTTTATAAACTTCTTCACTGTGTTTTTTAACTACGTCTGCTTTAGCATCTTCTGGGAAGATTTGGCTTAGTAAGTCGATCCAGTTGTTTAAAGTTTCTATTGTGTTGTATTCCCATTTGTTAACTGATATTGCTACTGCGTTAAATCCAGCTTCTCTTAGTTTGTCACCCATTTCTGGATTTGATGCACCGTAGAACACTACATCTGGTTTAAGTTTTAATAATTCTTCTGTATTTACTTCACTATCTTTTATAAATCCTGTATCTGCTTTTAATATTTCTGGGTATAATTCACCTAAAAGACCATTTTTAGCAGCTGTCATACTTGGTTCTGACATACCTACTATTTTATCACCAGAGTTAAAGAATACTGTTAAAACTGATGGAAGTGGTAATATGTCGCAAACTGCTATACGTTTTATATCTTTTGGAAGTGTTACTTCATTTCCTGCTTGGTCAGTTATAGTTATAGTATCGCTTGATGATGAAGCTTGACTTGATGATGCATTTGCTTTTGAGCTGCTTGAAGAGCTTGAAGATGATGAGCAACCTCCAAACACTGGTACCATAGCTGCTATTAGTATGGCACATATAATTTTTTTGAATTTTTTCATTTCTAAATTCCCCTTTCCTATAAAGATTTATTTATTATATTTGGTATTTCATCTCTATAAATTCGCCCAGAAAAAGCTTCGTGTGGCAAAGATATAAAGTTAGAATCTAGTGGACAAATAGGTCTAAATAGAGGATCTGCTATTATAGTTTTTGAATTTTTTAGACATTTTTCTATATCATCCTCAAATATAGCTATTTTATCTCCTTCTAAAAGAAGTTTTTCATCAGTTTCTAGTGATGAAATTACATTTACAGTTTTGTTTTTTTCTTTTGAAATAGCATAAGCCAATGACTCTGACATTATACTTTCCCCTACTATTGTAATTTCTGCATCTTTGTCTATTTTTCTATTGCTATAAGAAATTTTATTTTCTTTTGTAGATTTCACTTCTTTTAAATCTTCTATCACTTTATTTGCAAATTCTTTTCCAAATGGTGTCCCAATTACATATGGAATGTTTAAGTTTTCATACATATATTTTGCGGCACCCATTCCAGAATAAGACACAACTAAGTTTACATCTGCATCTCCTGCATTTTTTATATATTCTAAACTACTTCCCATAGCCCATGTACTTATTACTTCAAAGTTGTTTTCTTTTAATAAATCTACCATTGCTTCTACACTTTTATTTATTGAAAAATCAAGAGGTGTAGCACCTAGTATATTTACTTTTATGATAGTATTTTTCGCTTCCCTGCTCTCTTTATCTATACTCTCCTTCTTCTCTACCCTACTCTCTTTATCGTTTCTCTTTAGAAACCTTTTAGCTAGAGCTTCAAATGCCTTATATGCACCAGATACATATGAATGCATACCTGTTGTATCAAATCCAAAGGTTGGGATATTTGTTTCTTTTTCAATTATATTTGCAATCGCCTTAAAGTCTGTCCCTATCATTGTAGGTATTGGCGTACCTGCCATGGCGATAAAATTTGGGCTTAGTTCTTTTGCAGTGTAGACTATATCATCTATAAATTTTTGATCATCCCCCATTATCGCCTCCATTTCAGATAATCCTGAAATATAGACCATGCTATCAAAATCATACCATCTAGGTTCGTCGTGTGTGTTATATGTTGAATTGCATCCAGATGCGTCGTGCATTACGCAAAGGCCACCTAACTCGTATAATGCTGAACATACGCCAAATGCGTCTGCTGAATAAATCGATATTCTACTTGCAATTTGTTTCATAATTTTCACACCCCAATCCCTTAAATTGTATTAATTTCTTCATGTCTTTTTCATTTAAAAATGCATCTATCATAAGATCACATAATTTTATGATTCCACTAAATCCATACATTCCGCCACCTTCGATGATATTTACAAAGTTATTTGAACCTGTGAAATACGCCGCTTTTTGGCCTAATGCTAATAGTTTTTCATCTCTTTTGCGATTTACAAAACGCATTTTTACATGTACTGTTGCGTATATCTTTAAATTTGGATAATTTTCTTGAATCCATTTAAAATCTTCCTCTTCCTCACCTGCAAAACAATCTTCGTAAATAGCAACAACATTAAATCCATTTTCCAAAAGAAGTCTTGCAAGGCTTGCAGGTCTTAATGTAAGCGTATAATCGATTTCTATAGGAGTATCTCCTATAACTTCTTTTGCTTTTTTTAGAGCATCTAAAGCTTGTTGTTTATTTGAACTAAAATCTATTTTTTCTATTCCTAAGTTTTCACAAAGTGTATCTAGAGTTTTTTCGATTTCATCAAATCCATAACTTAGTGGCAAGTAAAGATGTTTTTGGCCTAATTTTTTTTCTAAATATCTTCCAGCCTCTATTGCTGCTGGATTGTAAGTTATATTTAAAAATCCTTTGCCCATTTCTTTATACTCGTCATAAGTTTTTGTTCTTGGAACTTCTCTAAGAGTAAATCCATTTTCTTTTATTATCTTTACAAGTTCAGAATCATCATCTGTTTTTAAGTTGTTTCCAATTATATTAACACTTTTTAAATCTAAATCTTGTTTATCCAGTAAGCTATATAATTGTCTTCTCATAAGCTGATCTGGTGTAAGTCCGCTTTTTCTCATAATCGGATTCATATAGCAATCTGTAAATTCGACATTTGGGTATTTTTCTCTAAGTCTTTTATATACTAAATTTAAGTCACATCCTATAAAATGATGGATACAGCTTGTATATACAAGAATTGCTCTTGGAGTATATGGAAGTTTTTCTAAAATATCTCCCATACCTTCGACTATTAAATCCTCTGTATCACCTTCTAATATATTGTTTTCTCTCACTATAATATTTGAAAATCTATCTATCGCATTCATTTCAGCAGCTGTTAAAACTACACCGCGAAGACAACTTTGTGCACATACATATACTTCATGTGCCTGTGGAATTAACATACCTGTATGTACTATATTCCAAGGCCCCCTTGCAGAACATGAAAATTCAAGTTTTGAATCAAAAGGAGATGGAAACTTTGCATCTTTTGCTAAAACACAAGCATCTTTTAAGTCTTTTAAATTTTGCTTTTCAACTCTTTTTAGCATTTAGCTTCCTCCTTTTTAGTATCATTTGATTCATCCTTATTGTCTGATGTTGCTTTTTTATTATTTAATTTTTCTAAATTTCCTTCTGATACCTTATAACCACATGCTTTTAATAAATTATCTGCAAGAACTTCATATTCTTTTGCCATAAGACTTTCTGGAAATGCTTCTAATACTGTTTTTTTATCTTCTTCTGCTACAACTACAATTTCATCTCTATCTAATGTTCCAACTAATTTTGAGTCTATATTTTCTATAAATTCATTTACTTTTTCTTCTTCATTTTTAACATTTCTCTTATTTAAGATAACGCCGCCTAAGCTTGCATATCCTCTATCTTTAAAATTATCGATTGCTGTCGCAATATTTACAGCAGCATGTATAGCCATATATTCGCCTGATGTTATTATAAATATTTTGTCAGCATATCCTGCTCTCATAGGCATTGAAAATCCGCCACATACCACATCACCAAGGACATCATAGAAAACTACATCTGGTTTGTATGTTTCATAGGCTCCCTTTTGTTCAAGTTTTTCAAGGGCTGCTATTATTCCCCTTCCTGCACATCCCATTCCAGGTGTTGGGCCTCCGGCCTCAACACATAATATCCCTTTATAACCTTCAATAACCATCTCATCTAACTTAAAATCATCTTTTCTCTCCCTAACCAAATCCAAAACTGTATTTATCTCACTCCCGTCATGCAAGTTAGTTGTCGAATCCGCCTTTGGGTCACACCCAATTTGCATAACTTTAAGTCCCTTATTTGCAAGTGCTACTGACAAGTTGGAAATTGTAGTAGATTTCCCAATTCCACCCTTGCCATAAACTGCTATCTTTATCATAATTAACTCCCCCTTAAGCTAAAATTTAACTTGAGAATATATAGCCTTGACACTTACCCCAGATAAAAATCCAAGCTGCGATACTAATGTCTGTATCACATATTCCGGAGCATCCAAGGTAACATTTATAATCGATATTCCCCTGTCTTCATAAGGCATTCCCATTCTGCCTATTATGTATTTTTTATTTTTTCCAAGCAATTTGTTTATCTTCTCCGACACATCTGAGTGATCAGTTATGATAGATACTACTGCAACCTTTCTCTCTGTAGAAAGTTCATCTTTTGATAAAAGTGCATTTATATCGCTAGTTTGAGTTATTTCAAGCGGTATAACGTCTTTTAAAATATTGCTTGGTGTTTCTATCTCTCCTATTACAGCCTTTACACCAAAGGCTTTTTCTATATTTTTTTCTGTGATTACTTCTCTTGTTTCGCCGAATAAATACTCCCCACTTTTGCTAAGCAAAAATGCCTTATTCGCTCTTTGAAGTGCATGTGTTGGATAATGCGTATTGAAAATACAGCTTATACCCTTATTTGTAAGTTTTGTCATTGTATCTAATATAAGAAGTTGATTTTTAAAATCTAGGTTTGATTCTGGTTCATCAAGTATCAAAATTTTTGGCTCTGATACTAACGCCTTTGCAATCAACACCATTTGAAGTTCCCCACCACTTATTTGTGAGCATTTTTTATGCGCATATCTAGTTAAATTCATCTCTTCCATAACTTTATGTACGATTTCTAAATCCTCTTCTTTTGGAAGCGACAACATGCTAAAATGACTGCTTCTTCCAAGCAACACCATTTCCTCAACTGTATAAGCTGCCACTGTAGATTTTGCTTGTGGAACATATGCAATATTGTTCCAAAGTTTTTTATTAGGTATATTTCTTATATTTTCGCCATCTAATGTACTTTTGCCACTACTCCATTTTAAAAATCCCATTATACACCTAAGTAGCGTCGTCTTTCCAGCACCATTTGGTCCAAGTATCGCCAACAAATCCCCAGGCTCAACAGAAAAATTAATATCTTCTAATAACAATTTATCTTTAGAATTTTTATATGAAAAACATCCATTTTCAACTGAAAGTATCATAGTTGCCAACCTCCACTTCTTCTCATAAGTGTTATAAAAAACGGTGCCCCGACTATTGCTGTAAGTATTGAAATTGGAATTTCTGTTGCGACAAGACTTCTCGCAATTGTGTCAACTATAACCATAAACACAGCCCCAATACTTATCGATGCTGGTATTAGTGATAAATGATTGTTGCCAAATTTCATCCTACACATATGAGGTATAATTAAACCTACCCATCCGACTTGTCCACACATAGAAACGCATGAACCTGTCATCATAGTTGCTGCGATTATTGTTATTGTTCTAAGAAGTTTTATATTAGTCCCCGATGATTTTGCTTCATCTTCTGATAACATAAGGATATTTAATCTCCAACGAAGCAAATATAAAATGAATATTCCGACTATTATAAATGGTGCACCTAGCATTAAAGTTTTGTAACTTGCTGATGATAAACTTCCCATAAGCCAATAAGTTATAGCTGGAAGTTGTGATTCAGAATCTGCAACAAATTTTGTAAATGATACAAGAGCTGAAAATAAAGATCCAATCATAATACCTGCTAGCACTATGGTATTTATACTGTGCCCCTTTCCAGTTCCAGATAAATACGTAAGGCTGACTGCTATTATTCCAAATAAAAGTGCGCTAAATTGTATTCCAATTAAGCTAAATCCCATTAAAATTCCAAGCGCTGCCCCAAAACTAGTTCCACTAGCTACTCCTAGTGTGTCTGGTGTTGCAAGCGGGTTTGAAAAAAGACTTTGAAATGCGCATCCAGCAACAGATAATCCAGCCCCAACTAAAAGTGCAAGTATTATTCTTGGAAATCTAATTGTCCAAAGCACGATTTCATTTTGGGGATTTACACTGTAGTCATATCCAAACTTCTCAAAAGTCGATTTTAAAACTTCTACAGGTGAGATTACCATTCTACCTATCCCCATTGCCAAGATTACTACTAAAATAGGAAGTATTATTAAGACAATTCTTTCAATCCATGTCAAACTCCCAACTACTTTAAATTTTTTCTTCATATTATAAAATCCCCCTAAAACAAAAAATAGCCATGCCAGTGGCACAGCTAAGTAATTTGCATCTACAAAATATCGCCTTCCACCTTAATATAAATTTTGGTGTCAGAAATTCCCCATATATTATAAAATATTTTAAACTATAATTATTCTTTTTTATAAGTCGATTTTCTATTATATAAACATTAAAACTTAAATATTAAATTGACTTTTAAATTAGATATAATTATTAAGTATTTTATTATCATTGTTATTCAATTTATTTTTTTAATTTTAAATTAAATCATCGTATATTGTCTTTTATACAAGAAGTATAGCACAGCACTTTTAAAATGTAAACTTTTGGAATAAATAAAAATAAGCCATAACAAATTTCACTTTATTATGACCTATTTCCCCAATATATATTATGTATTAAAAAATACGATTATTTAGTTTTCGATATCATCTAATAAATTATTTTCAGATAGATAAGACAAGAATGAAAGTCCTAACATTATCACTACTAATAAAGCTGTTATTAAGATAATTGCCATAGTTTCCGCCTCCTTTATATATAATAATGATATAATAAGTTTTTGAATCATTTATGAATTGCATAGCTTTGTATAAGTTTATACAATTTATAGTCCTTAATACCTTCTTTGATGTTTCTGAAATCCTTTTCTATATTCATATTATAATATTTTTTTCATCTTTACAAGTAAAAATTTTGTTAATATTTTCTTTCATTTTTCTTAAAAACTTTCAAAAAGTTTTTTGAAATAAAGTTTTTTTATTATTTTTCTCTTTACATCATATTTTATCCACTATTTTACATGTAAAGTTTTCACATATTCAAATATTTTGTAAAGTCAAGAAAAAAACATTTATAATTTCCATTTTTTTCTTGACTTTGCAGAATTAATATCTTAAAATCTAATACATAATAAACATTTGGTAAATATTACAAAAGCGATGATTAGGCGAGTAAATTTAGTTCGGTTAATAGAGATGGAAATTCGTGGGCTGAAAGATTTCCTTAACTTGAGAAATTGAAAACTACCTAGGAGCTTCTATCTGAAGTTATCTTTATAGATTTTAGTAAGATTTGACGTTTTGCTTACGTTACAAGTTCAAGTGGATTTATTTTAAATCAATTTGGGTGGAACCGCGGGAATTATGCTCTCGTCCCTATTTTAGGGACGGGAGTTTTTTAATTATACGAAAATAATATTTAATTAAAATAAGTTTAAATAAGCACAGGGGGTAAAAGATGTATTTTTTAAGTACAAGAGGTAATAACGAAAAAATAACAGCATCACAAGCTATAATAAAGGGGTTATCATCTGATAGGGGACTTTTTGTTCCTTCAGAATTTAAAAATTTAAAAAGTGAATTAAAAAATTTAGTAAATTTAGATTATAAAGAATTAGCATATGTTATTTTAAAAGAATTTTTGACTGATTATTCTGAAAAAGAATTAAAATACTGTATAAATAGCGCTTATGACGAAAATTTCGACACAGAAAAAATAGCGCCAATAAGCAAAGTTGGGGACGATTATGTATTAGAACTATACCATGGTCCAACATGTGCATTTAAAGATATGGCCTTAACTATAATGCCTTATCTTTTAAAAACTGCAATCGAAAAAAACAATTTAAAAGAAGAAGTAGTAATTCTTACTGCAACTTCTGGTGACACTGGAAAAGCAGCACTTGAAGGATTTAAAGATGTAGATAAAATAAAAATCGTAGTATTCTTCCCAGAAAACGGAGTAAGTAATATTCAAAAACTACAAATGAAAACTACAGGTGGAGATAATACTTGTGTTGTAGGAATAAAAGGCAACTTCGACGATGCACAAACTGGTGTAAAAAATATATTTGCAGATAATAATTTTAACAAAGACTTAAAGGAAAAAGGGTATATCTTATCATCTGCAAATTCAATAAATATAGGAAGACTTACTCCACAAGTTGTATATTACTTCTATTCATATTTACAACTTGTAAAACAAAATGAAATAGCTTTAGGAGATGAAATTAACTTTGTCGTTCCAACAGGAAACTTCGGTAATATACTTGCAGGATATTACGCAAAACAAATGGGACTTCCAGTAAACAAATTTATATGTGCATCAAACGACAACAACGTACTTTATGACTTCTTTGAAACTGGAATTTATAATAAAAACAGAGAGCTTAAATTAACAACGTCTCCATCTATGGATATACTTATATCTAGCAACTTAGAAAGACTTTTATTTGAAATATCAAATAGAGATTCTAAAAAAGTAAACTCTTTATTAAATGATCTAAATGAAAAAGGAGTTTATGAAATAGATTATGATATGAGAAAAAATTTATCTTCTTTCTATGCTGGCTATTCAAAAGAAGATGTTGTAAGCAAAACTATAAAAGAAGTATTTGATAAATTTGGCTACTTATTAGATACTCACACTGCTGTTGCTTATTCTTGCTACGAAAAATACGTAGAAGATACAAAAGATGATACAAAAACTGTAATAGTAAGTACAGCAAGCCCATACAAATTTAGTAAAGATGTCATAAATTCAATCCAAAGTATTGATTGTAACTTAGATGACTTTGAAATAATAAATAAATTATCAGATTTGAGCAAGACTAAAATACCTGGGCCAATAGAAAAACTAAAAGAATTAGAAATAAGACACAATATTACTTGTGAAAAAGATGAACTTAAATCTGAAATATTAAAATTTTTAGGAAAATAGGTGATTATATGTTAGAAGTTTATGTACCAGCTACAAGCGCAAACATAGGTCCAGGATACGACTGCCTTGGATTATGTTTAGATTTATTTAACAAATTTACTTTTGAAGAATTAGAAAGCGGACTACAATTTGAAGGATGCGACGAAGCTTTTGCAAATGAAGATAATTTAGTTTACAAAACTATGCTTTTCTTTTATGATAAAATTAAGCCGAAGAAAATCCCAAAAGGTATAAAAATATCTTTTGAAAACAATATTCCAATATGTAGAGGTCTTGGAAGTAGTTCAACTTGTATAGTCGCAGGTCTTATGGCTGCAAATGTATTAAGTGAAGCTAATTTAGACAAAGATGAAATATTAAAATTAGCTATAGAACTTGAAGGACATCCAGACAACGTCGCTCCTGCTATATATGGAAATATGATAATAGCATTTATGGAAGATGGAAATTTATATCACGAATCAATAAAAGTTCCAGAAGAAATTAGATTTTTAGCAATGGTTCCTGATTTTGAGCTTTCAACAGAAAAAGCGAGAGCCGTACTTCCAAAAGAAATTCCACACAAACACGGTGTATTTAATGTATCTAGATGTGCTCTTTTAATCGCAGCATTTACAAAGAATAACTTAGATTTAGTAAAGGCAGCATGCAAAGATAAATTCCATCAAGATTACAGAAGCCATTTAATAAACAACTACGACGATATCGTAGCTTATGCAAATAGCTTAGATTCACTTGGAACTTTCTTAAGTGGTGCTGGACCAACTATTATGACTTTGGCAAAAGACGGCGATAATGAAATACTATATAAAATGAAATCATATCTAGCTGCATTACCAGATAATTGGCAAATACTAGACTTACACTGCGATCCTAATGGAGCATATTATAAAGAAGTCTAATTAAGTTTTATAATATATAAATGTAGAATTTTAAACTATATTGTTTTAAAATTCCAAACTTACTATATATATATTTGTCTATATGAAATATATGTAGTATGATATATGACATGTATTTAGTAAAAGCTTTCCTATTTTGGAAGGCTTTTATTTAGGAAATTTTGAGGAGGATTTATGGAAGAAAAACTAAGCACTGAACAAAACAAAAACTTTTTTCAAAAGAATATAAACATAGTAATATGCTCTATCTTTTGTACAGCTTTATGGGGAAGCGCCTTTCCTTGTGTAAAGCTTGGATATGAATTATTTAATATCGGTGTAGACGATACTTTTTCAAAAATATTGTTCGCCGGATGGAGATTTTTCTTAGCAGGAATACTAGTTTTATTAATCGCAACATGCATGCAAAAAAAATTCCCTAAATTAAAAAAGGAATCTGTAAAAGGAATAGCTCTACTTGGGTTTGTAGAAACTACACTAGAATATGTCTTCTTTTATATAGGGCTTTCATATGCATCTGGATTTAAAGGTGCAATACTAAACCCAACATCTACTTTTATGATGGTTATTTTAGCTCACTTTTTCTATAAAGACGACAGACTTAATTTTAGAAAAGGTCTTGGATGTATTGTAGGATTTTTAGGAATCATAATTGTAAACTTAACTGGAGATATAGACAGTAGCTTTAGCTTTTTAGGTGAAGGTTGTTTGCTTATATCAGCCCTTGCATTTGCACTAGGCTCTATAATAAGTAAAGAAGTCACAAAAGTTGAAGATAACCCTATGACTGTTACTGGATACCAACTTTCAATCGGCGGACTTATTTTAATAGCCTTAGGATTTATAGGTGGGGCAAGACTTCACGTAACTTCTACATCTGCAATGCTTTTATTTTTATATCTTGCACTTTTATCATCAATTGCATTTAGCCTTTGGACTACATTATTTAAATACAACCCAGTCAGCAAGGTATCTATATTTAACTTTTTAACTCCGATTTTCGGAACAATACTATCTGCACTTATTTTATCTGAAGATGTATTTAATCTTAGAAATCTAGTCGCACTTATTTTAGTATGTCTTGGAATTTATATTGTAAATAAACCAAAGGAAAAAGAAACCTCTATAAATTAAATTGTGTATTTTTCTTAATTATATTTATTTTGGAAAGTTATTTTAGATTTTTTTATACATTATAAGGAAATCTTTATAGTAAAATTAACTTGATTTATTTTCATAAACAGGTTATCCTATTTTAAGGTAGAAAAACAAAAAGGAGAGTGATGAAAATGGACGCTAGTCCCTTGAATCTATCGTCAATTAAATTTTCACTTGTCTACCTATAAATGACTACTTATTTTGTTATAGATTTTAGTCATTTATAGATATATAAGTGCACTAAATATATAACTGAATAAGGAAGTGTTATCGTGATAAGATATTATAAAACTATTGAAGATAAATTAGAAAAGCTAAATTCATATGAACACGGATGTTGGGTGAATTTAGTCGAACCTACTAATGAAGAAATATTCGAATTATCTAATATTTTAGATTTAGATATAGACAGTATAAACGCGGCACTTGATGAAGAAGAACGCTCAAGAATTGAAGTTGAAGATAATCACACATTAATTCTTATAGATATTCCTATAGATGAAAGTAGTTCATCTTCAGCCCATTACTCTACTATTCCCTTAGGGATTATTCTAATGGATGAATGTATAGTAACTGTTTGTACTGCACAAAGTAGACTTTTAAACGACTTTATAGTAGGTCATATTAAAGAATTTTTCACATATAAAAAGACTCGTTTTATTCTTCAAATACTATATAAAAATGCGACATATTATTTATTATATCTAAGAAGAATAAACAAATTAACTATAGAAATAGAACGTGAAATCCACAATTCTATGAAAAACAAAGAGCTTTTACAACTTCTAGAATTAGAAAAATCGCTAATATATTTTTCAACATCACTAAAGTCAATCGAGCTAGTTCTTCAAAAATTGCTTAGAACTTCTGCTATTAAAAAATATCCAGAAGATGAGGATTTACTTGAAGATGTAATAATCGAAAACAAACAGGCTGTTGAGATGGCGACAATTTACGGAGATATCTTAAGCAGAATCATGGATGCATTTAGCGCAATTATAAATAATAATCAAAATAACGTAATGCAATTTTTAACAGTTGTTACATTTATTTTCTCAATCCCAACCATCGTATCGGGCTTCTTTGGAATGAACGTTATAAATCTTCCATTTGAAAACGACCCCTATGGTTTTTGGATTATACTTTTAATTACAACTGTTATATGTTTAATTCTTACAGTATTATTATCGAAAAATAAATTATTATAAAAAATATAGAAAAAAGGAGCAAAATTGCTCCTTTTTAATTTATGTTCAATTCACTTATAAAATATCTTTTCATTAAATTCTATTTATATCCAAATTTAGTTTCGACAAGCATCTTTTGTAATCTAGCTTCATACATATGTTCTAAATTCTCGTCAATTTGTAATATATAATTAGGTATATACTCTTCCTCTTCCTCATCTTTAACTGCTTCAAATTCTTTAAATTCTGGTATTAAGAAGCTCTCTGTATTTAACTTAAATTCAGGAATGCTGTCGTAAATATCTTTACTGTTAAACAGATCTTCTTCGCCTAATTTTTTATACATATTTCTTCCTTTTTTAAGATAAATTCCAGCTAACATATATTCTGAATCTTTATTTTTTGCTTCTACACCTTGTTTAAAATATTTTTTAGCTAATTCATCTTCTTCTAATTTTAAACTTATTTGACCTAAGTTAAATATAGACTCAACTAAACCTTGGTTTTTAGATTTTTCATACCAATATTTCGCATTTGTATGATCGCTATAATAATTTTCATATATTAAACCTACCATATGTTGAGCATATGCGTTGTTTTCATTTGCACACACATCTAACATCTTCTTGCTTTCTTCGTAATTTCCTTCGTTGTAATATATTCTACCAAGATGTAATTTTGAATTTAGATGATTTTTTTTTGCAGCCAATAAGTAGTATTTTTTAGCATCTTCTAAATTATTTAAATCTTCGTATATAAGACCTAATTTGTAGCTAGATTCTATATCTTCGTTATTTGATGCTTTTTTATACCATATTATTGCTTCATCAGTGTTTTCGGCTTCCATATAAATATCAGCCAATTTCTTTTGACAACTTACAGAAGTCGAATTTCTAAGGTAGTAAGATATCGCCTTTTGATAATCTTTAGTTTGATAATATAAATCTCCTAAATTTTCAAGCGCCACCTTGCATCCATCTACTATAGCTTCTTCATAGTATTTTATAGCTTTTTCGTAATTTTTCTCTTCAAAATAAAGACCTGCAAAATTATTTTTAGCTTCGACCATAGAATCATTACAAGCTAAATCGTAATAAAGTTTTGCACTTTCTATTGTGTTTTGTCTATTATATAAATTTCCAAGTCTAAACTTCGCCATAGTATAATTTGAATCTATAGCCTTTAAGTAATATTCTATCGCATCTTCATTGAAGTTTTTCTCATCATATAAATACGCAAGTCTGTATTGTGATTTTACATGACCTTTGTCAGCGCTTTTTTTGTAATATCTCTCAGCTTCGTCGTAATTTTTGTTTATTTCCATGTATAATCCTAAATTATAACATCCTTTTTCATATCCACTTTTATAAAGCTGTTTATATAAACTTACGGCTTCTTTTTCCATATTATTTTTCATATATAAAATAGCCAAATTAAATTTACACTCGTTATTTCCCAAAATATGGCCTTTTTTATAGTATTCTATCGCATCTTCTTCCCTATTTAAAGACACGTATATATTACCTAAGTTAAAACATGCTACACCGTTATTTGCGTTTGCGGCGATTTTTAACCATTTTTCAGAATTGTGAAAATCCCTTAATTTAAAGTGAACAACCCCCAAGTTATTTTGGCATCTCAAGTCTCCATTTAACGCTTGTTTTTCATACCAATAAAGAGCGTACTCATATCCCTCGATGTTGTAGTACATATTTCCTAAATCAAAGGCAGCTTCTTCTTTTCCACTTTTATATGCAAAAGAAAACCACTTTTCAGCTTCAACATATTGTTTTTTCTCTAAATAAAGTTCCCCCAATCTATACTGTGCTTTTACATGATTTTGATTTCCTGCAACTATGTAAGATTGTATAGCTTGATCTTTTTTACCTATCTTTTCAAGCATGTTACCTTTGCTATAAGCTATCACTGCTTCTGTAGGTATTTCCTTACTCTTTTTCTTTATTGAAAATTTACTCATTTTCATCCCATTCTCCTATTTTTTACTTCTATTATATTATGTTATCTAACCGTCAACAAACTAATACTATACACATTATATACTAAAACATATTACATTTATTTTGAAAATATGAAATTTAATAAAAATGTAATTATTTTTCATATAAATAATAATATAAAAGCAATAAGTCGACTACTTTTCCATAACTTTTTGTGCCTTCTTTTACCTTGTTTGATTTTAAGTAGACATTATTCATATTGTCTGACACTTGTGATGTTTTACCCTCATATTTTTCCCAAAACTTTGAATAGTCTCTAAGGTCTTTTAAAACATCATCATCTATATTTTCTGTTAATTCTTTAAAGCTTTCGTAATCTACTTTTGAAAGTGCAGAAGCCGTGTATTTTAACGCCATAAAATAGCCTGAGTATTTTACATAGATATCTTTATTGTTTATACACGCTAAATACGCTAGGAAGTTCGCCTCGCTCTCATTTGCATATCCCCTTTGATGTGCCATCTCGTGTAATATTGTAAATGGAATACTCGTACTTGGCTGATTTGTATTTATGTTAGCTTCTCCTGTAAACGGCGAATATATCCCTGTTATATTTGTATATGAAAGTAGCTTTGAGTTTAGTATAATCTTTGCTTTTGAATAATTTCCGAGATTGTTTAAATTTAAAAGCTTAACATTATCGTATCCATTTTCCAATTTAGATATCATATCTTTTATGCTTTTTATATCATTTTTCATATCACTATTTGAAGTATTTACCTCTTTTTTAGTTTTATTACATTCTTTTATCAAATACTCGTATAAATTTTTAAGATCTACTTTTTCAAATTTTTTGTTATCTATATCTTTTATGTATGTTTGCTTATAATTTTTAGACTCTACGTCGTCTTCTTTTTTGCTTATATTTTGTGTTATATTAGCCTTGTACTCGTCTTTTATACTCTCTATAAGGCTTTCTCTATTGTAATTTATGCCCCATAAAATTATAAATAAAAAATATATAAAACATAAAACCCCTATATAGTTTAATATTATATTTTTTAAACTGCTGAAAAATGCTTTTTTCCCTTTAAAACCTTTACTTATAAGATAAATTATAGATATTATTATTGAAAGTACAAAAATATATATAAGTATTTCAAAATATGAAAAACTAAATGTAGAATTTAGCTTGCTTAAAAATTTCACAATATAGATATCTATATTTTTTGAATAATAATTTTCTACTATATAACTGTATTTTGATGATATATACTTTATAAAAAGCGAAATAATAAAAAGTATATAAGCACTTATCCTAAATTTTCTCATTTTTTCCTCCAATCTTTATTCACTTGATAATGATACCACGAAAGTTTTAACTTATTCTATAGATAAGTTTAAAACTTCATGTTATTATAAATAAGAAGTAAGTCTTTATTTTAAAGAGTTTTAGCTAAAAATAGATTTAATTTTACATAAACAATTTATAAATTAATTGTAATATAAGACAGTAGGTGAATATATGGAAAATATAAAAATAAAATTAACTAGGGATAAATACAACTTCAGATTTAAACAATACGAGGGAACTTATTTCCATGGTGAAGTTAAAGACGAAAATATGGTAAAGTACAAAATCACTAAAGACGAAGCTGGGCTTGAGTTAAAAGAATTTGGAAATACTCATATAAAAGATAATATGATATTTATTCCACAAATTGATGCTTATATCGATTTAAAAAAATAGTTTTAAATTAAAAAAGGTGTACCAAAGTAAAGTTATTAAAACTTCTACAATGATACACCTTTTTCTATATTATTTTCTATTGATATCTTCACTTTTAACAGCTCTTTAACGTATTAATTGAACAAATAGAAGTACAACTACCATAACTAAGGCAACTTTAAAAACTACTCCTGATAGGAATTTAAGTAATTTTATTCCTATTCCGCATACGACGATTAAAAGTGCTATTTTAAATAGCATATCTATAGTCATTTATATCCCTCCATACAAATAAGTCTCAATATATTATATTAATATACTTCTTAAAAGTATAATACAATAAAATTATATACTTATGTTTAAATAAAGATAACAATTTTATAAAAATTTATTACAAAAATGTGTTTTTTGTATTTTTTAGTGTTTATTTACATAATTATACATCTATTCCATATTAGTTTATATATTTCAATATATACCATTTATGGCAATTGAAAGCATCCAAGATTTTCAAGATATAACTTTATTGCACCTGTGCTATAATGGTATTTATGCTCTGAAATAGCTCTAATATTTTTATTAAAAAATCTATATTACAAGGATCCATAATATAAGTTTCAACTATTAAATTTAGTAAATTATTAATAATTTATACATAAATATTAGTTTACTACTTAGAGTTAAATCTACGTCAATAAAATACTTTAAATATTTAATTTTAAAGTAATATTATTTTATAAATTTGGCAAAATAAAAAAAAGAAATTTAAAGGAGAAAATTATGTCAAACACTCAAAACAACTTAAAAAGCTATCTACTATCAAAATGTATAGTTGGATATGGAATTATAAATGGTTTAATCAATGCCACAATATTTTACTTTATGGAGAAAGGTCATCCAGATGCATTATTCTATGCTGGTGATATAATAAAAGACCTTACATTCACTACATTCTTACTAGGTTTCCTTCTAGCTCTTATAGTTATGCCATTGACTGTAAAAGACTTAGAAAAAGGTAAATTTAGCTCACAAGATAGTGTACACAAATTAGAAAAATATCTTCCAAATCACCTATTTGTGTTCTCTATAGTATTAGGACTTGTTACAGCTATATTAACAATTATATTATCATCAATAATAGTATTCTTATTTAATATAGCTCCACTTACAGTTATGCAAATGATGTTCTTCAAAGGGATAACTTGTGCAGTATGTGGTGGTATAGCAGGATACCTATGCATAATAAAAGTTGCATATAGAAAATAATTATAACCCCAAAAAGAGCCAATCCTATTATAAGGATGGCTCTTTTTAACAAAATAAACAAAACGTTTTCACAAAATTTAAACAAGCTTTTCAAATATTTCTTTTTCTTTAACTTGTAATTTTTTTATTCTTGTATTTATCTCCTTGTTGTATGATTCTATCCATTCAACACTTGAAAGATTGTTTTCTAGATAATAGGGATATCTTCTTTTCATACATATTATCTCATTTTGCAGTAAAAATATATCATTCTTTAAGTCAGTTATATTTAAGTCTTTTCTCTTATTGATTTTTAAATTTCTAAGCAACATAAGAGTTGCATCATCGTAATTTAGATAAGCATTTTTAGCTCTCTCCCATAAACTATTTCTTTTTAGACTGTATATCGATGGATGCATAACAGATATCACATCGAAAAACAACGAATCTAGTAAATCTTTTTTATCTTTATATTTTTCCCTGAGACTAAGCACTTCTTTTGATGTTTCGCATTTTACTTCTAATTCACAGATTTGTTTAGATAAAATCCCAGTTTGTTTTTTTATTTCGTGTTGTATATTTTTTATTTCTTTTTCCCTTTTTAAACCAAAGTAATTTTCATAAATATTTTGTTTTATTCTAAGTTCTTTTATATATTTATTATGTTTTAATTCTTCTACCATTAAGTCCCCAAAATGAAATAAATATCTTGATTCTATATAAGGAGCATCCCTCATTATCAATTTATTTTTTTCAAATAATAATTTAATGTATTTATTTAAAAGGTTATTATATTCATTTACGTTCATACAACTCCCTCCTTTTAAAAGTTTTTTCTATATTTTATGAAATACAAACTTTTAATGTCATCTAAATACTTTTCTATATATATTATAAATTCTACATTTCATATAAAAATTCCTTTTTAATTTACGAATTTTTACAATTTTTTCAATATTATTTAATCGTATATATTAATACGAATTAAACTTTTATCACAAAGTCCTTAAATAGAATTACAGCATTAAAAATAATATATATTTTACTTAAAAAAATACCGTTAAACCAAATTATAAATTAGTCTAACGGTATTTACAAAATTTCAATATTAAATTACATCAATCCATTTTTTAACCTCTGCATATATATCTTCTTCTTTTAATATTGCAGATATTATCGCATATCCATCTGGATTAAATTGTTTTAACTGACCTACATTGTCTAAATTAATTCCGCCGATTAATACAAATGGAATATCGACATTGTCTTTTATTTCTTTTAATGTTTCAAATGAAACGCTCTTTGCATCTAATTTTGTACTTGTAGAAAACATTGCTCCAATTCCAATATAATCTGCTCCGTCTTCTTTTGCACGTTTAGCTTCCTGTAGAGTTCTTGCTGATACCCCTAGGATTTTATCTTCCCCTATTAGTTTTCTAGCACTTTTAGCATCTATATCGCTTTGACCGACGTGTACTCCATCTGCATCACATAATAGAGCTATATCTATTCTATCGTCTATTATAAATTTTGCATTGTATTTTTTAGTAAGCTCTCTTAATTTAAGTGCCTTTTCTAAAAATTCGCCACCATCAGCATTTTTTTCACGAAGTTGAAGCATTGTCACCCCAGCTTTTAGTCCATCTTCTATACATTTATAAAAATCGCGACCTTTTAATATATCTGAATCACTTATCAAATACATTTTTAAGTCTTCTCTTAAATTTTCCTTCATATTCCCTCCGATTAAACTTACATTAATTTATATATTATTGTATAAAGTTATATTTTTTACTTTTGATATTATAATTTTTTAATTAATCTTTTATTATGCGCTCGCTTTGTAACCTTTATTAGCTTCTCTTTTAATTTTTTCAAGCGGTAATATAGTCGCTACTATTAAGCTTAAAAAGCCTTCTACACCTGCACAAGAGAAGTTATATACTATTGAATATAACCATGGTCCCATATTAAATTGTTCTGCATATGATGCAAAGAACACAACTCCTGATACTACGTGTACACAGCATTTTAAAAATACAACGATTAAGCACCCAAAGAATACTTTTGCTCTTGAATCAGATCCAAACATTCCGCTAAGTCCTAAAATCATAGGTGGTATTATAAAGTCTAAGAATAATTGTACTGGGTGAATTATATATCCTCCAAATAATCCTAAAACACCTGTTATAAGACCTGTTGTCATACCTTCAACTGGTCCATATATAAGACCTATTAAAAGTATTGGTAGTGATGATAATAAGTTAATACTTCCGCCTTGTGGGTATTGTATAAATACTATTTTGCTAAGTATAAATGATAATCCTGAAAACATCGCGATAACTACCATTTTCTTAACATTTAATTTAAAGTTTCTAAGTTTTATTAAATATAAAACTAGTGGTATAAAACAAAGCGCTACATATATATAATTTGCGTTCATAATGTCTCCTTTACTCTCCTTTGTAAGCCATATTCCAAAATTCTAATTCGTATTTACTTGCTCTTAAAAATATGTCTTTTAATTTTTCCTTTGTATCTTGTGGTAAATTTTCACAAAGCTCGTTTGTAAAATCTAACCATTCATTTTTAAAAGCAACATATTCGTCGCTTGCATAAGTTTCTATCCAACTTTCAAAAAAGTTTCCTTCTAATTTATCTTTATATTTTTCTTTCAATTTTAAGCCTATATAATTATAACTCCATGTACATGGAAGCACAGCTGCTACTATTTCTTCTATAGTTCCTGTTACTGATATAGATTTCATATAGCTTGTATAACTTTCATTTGTCATATTTAATTTATACTTAAATTCCATATTTTCTATATTTTCACCAAAGTCTTTTAAATACATTATGTGGTTTGCAGTTTCTGTCTCGATACTTCCAGCAACACCGTTATGGAATTTTTTAAGTTCTTTCATATTTCTACTTTTTACACAAGCCATTGCATATACTTTTGCATATTCTATTAAATATAGATAATCTTGAATTAGGTATTTTCTAAACTTTTCTTTGTCTAAAGTCCCCTCTCCAAGTTCTATTAAAAAAGGATGTTCAAGATATTTGTCCCATACTTCCTTGCTGTTTTCATATAAGTAATCTGTAAATAACATATTTTTCTCCTTATATCCTTATAACTTATATTTTTATCTGCTACAGATATAAATTTCTAATGTTTAATTGTATTTCATATCTTATAATTCTACTTTTGCATATTTTTCGAAAGTCTCAACATCTAAAGTGTCGATATTGTCGAATAAATAAGTTTTAAAAGTTCCAACAGCAGGTTTTGTAATATCTGCAAGTTCTCCACTTAAACTCATTGATAAAGTTCCCATAAATGCAGCTTCAATTGGTTTATCTGTGCAAGGTAAGAAACTTGCAATCAAACTTGAAGACATGCATCCAGTTCCTGTTATCTTTTTAAGTTTAGCAGTCCCATTAAATATTTTATATACTTTTTCTCCATCACTTACTAAATCTGTTATACCTGAAGCTACTACTGTACAATTTAATTTTTTAGCTACAGCTTTTACTATTTCAGATGCATCAGAACCATCGTCAAATGAGTCTACACCTTTTCCAGCTACGTCTAGTCCGCCTATAAATTTAATTTCTGATATGTTTCCACGAACTACAGTAAAGTTTACTTCATTTAATAATTTATTAGTAAGCTCTCCTCTCGCTTTGCTTGCGAAAACTCCAACTGGATCTAGTACTACTGGTTTATTGTATTTATTTGCAGCTTTTCCTGCTTTTACAAATAAATCTAAATATGATGAATTCATAGTCCCTATATTTATAACGACAGCACTTGCCACTGAAACCATATCTTCAACTTCTTCGTATGAGAAACTCATTAAAGGACTTGCCCCTATTGCTAAAGTCATATTTGCACAATCTGTTATAGTTACGTTATTTGTATAGTGTAATACTAATGGATTTAATTCCTTTACTTTATTTATTAATTCGTACATTTTATACCTCCCTTATTTTCTTTATAAGTTTTCTTATTTATCTGCAATTTAAATATTTGCTTTTATGTATATTTTTTAAATTTTTATTTTATAAATTTAATTCTTATTCTATACCTTCAAATTTATAAAAATGATTTACAGGTCCAACTCCATGACCTATATCAAAACTATGTCTTATAGCTTCTGTTATATATTCTTTACTACGTCTAACAGCTTCAACTACATCATATCCAAGTGCTATATGCGAAGTTATTGCAGAAGACAATGTACAACCTGTTCCATGTGTATTTTTTCTGTCTAATCTTTCTGATGTAAATACTTCAAATATATCTTCTCCCATAAGCACATCAACAGCATCGCCATCTAGGTGCCCACCTTTTACAAGAACATACTTAGGTCCTAAATCTAATATCTTTTTACCCGCTTTTTTCATATCTTCAACAGTTTCTATTTTCATTCCAGTAATTTCTTCTGCTTCTGGAACGTTTGGTGTGATTAGATAAGCTATTGGTATTAAATATTTTATTAAATTTTCCTTTGCCTCTGGTCTAAGTAGTGAATATCCACTTTTAGATATCATAACCGGGTCTACTACTATAGTTTCAGGTTTATATTTTTTTAGATTATCTACTATTTCCAGTATTATTTCAGGGCTTGACACCATACCTATCTTAACAGCTTTAGGCATTATATCTTCAAATACAGCTTTCATTTGCTCCTTAATTATATTTCTGCTCAATTCTTCAACATCAAATACACCCATGGTATTTTGAGCTGTTATTGCAGTTATAACACTCATTCCATATGTCCCAATTGCACTAAATGTCTTTAAATCTGCTTGAACTCCAGCTCCCCCAGAAGAGTCAGAACCTGCTATTGTTAATGTTGGAATTTTATAATTTCTCATGTTTGCCTCCTAAATAAATTCTATCAAAGTTTGCATAAAAAAAGCTGTACCTCTAGGTACAGCATACATTTACTTTTACTTTATAATAAATCATTTAATTTGTATGCTTTCCTACGCTGGTATTAACCAGATCAGGTGTGAGGGTCAGTAAAACTTCTCAGCGCGTGGCTCCCCTAGCACTTTAATTTTTAATTGTATCTAATATTAAGATTAGTATTTATTGCATTATTTGTCAATAAAATTTTTTTAATCCACTTTTTTGTCAAATTCTAAGACGATAAAATCTTCCTCTTGTTTTAATTTTTGAATAAAGTCTTCAGGATTTTCAATTATATTGAGCTTTTGATACCTGCTTTTTTGCTTTATCTTATATTCCAACTTCATAGCATCACTTTTGCTTTTGCATACAAAATATATTTCTAATTTCGAAAATCCTCTAGATCTTGTATATTTACTATTTATACCCTTTGTATGCTCTCTTAAACGCCTTTTTATGTCTATTGTATATCCAGTGTATAAAGAATTATCCCTACATCTAATTATATATGTATAGTACATATTCCCTCCATATTTTTTAATACTATAAGTAAATTTTATGTCTACTTATTTTATATTAATTTTATATATTTTACAATCAAAAAATAATGCCAGCAGAATATCTACTGGCATCATTTATATTATTTAATTTTTATTATTCTACTTCAATTGCATCAACTGGGCAGCTTTCAGCAGCTTCTTTTGCCTCATCATGACAATCTTCTGGAACTTCTGATTTTATTGCATGAGCATATCCTTCATCAGTAAGTTCAAAAACTTCTGGACATATTGATGGACATAATCCACATCCTATACAAGTATCTTTATCAACTCTAGCTTTCATAAGTTAAACCTCCATAAATCTTTTATAAATTTCTTTTTTATTATTTACAATATTTAAATAAAAATTCATGAAGTTAAGACTTTTTAATTTAACATACTACATATAATTTATATAACTTATAATTTTACAGCTTTTAATTTTTTTAAATTACATAATCAGCTACATATTCTTTATTATTTTCTACTACTTCTAATTTGCGTCTTGTTTTTATTTGTGCTGGTATTCCAACTGCTGTTGAGTTACTTGGAACGTCTTGTAAAACTACACTATTTGCTCCAACTTTAACATTATCTCCAATTGTTACTGGACCTAAAACTTTTGCTCCAGAACCTATTATTACATCTGAGCCAATAGTAGGATGTCTTTTAAAAGTTTTTTCATTCCCTGTTGCCCCAATTGTTGCACCTTGGTAAATTGTAACTCTATCTCCTATTATTGCAGTTTCGCCTATAACAACTCCACTACCATGGTCTATTAATATTCCATCTCCTATTTGAGCACCTGGATGTATTTCGATTTGTGTAAAAAATCTTGATACTTGGGATATAAGTCTTGCTATAAAAAATCTCTTTTTAGTGTAGAAAAAATGAGACATTCTATACATAATCATCGCATGAATCGATGGGTAAAGCAAAAATAATTCTATTTTATTTCTAGCTGCTGGATCTGAATCCACTATAAATTGTAAATCTTTTTTAACATGATAAAACATACTGTATACGACCTTCTTTCAATTAATTTTTAAAATATTCCCATAGACATGTATTTGTCTACACCATCGGGAGCTACTGTCACTATTATTTTATCTGGATTTTCATCACTTAACTTCATTGCGCCTGATATATTAGCACCAGATGATATTCCTATTAATATTCCAAGTTTATTTGCAATAAGTCTAACTGTTTCATAACTATCTTCATCTGATACAGTTATAACTTTATCTACTATATCTTTATCGTAAATCTTTGGTATAAAGTTTGCGCCTATTCCTTGGATTTTGTGTGGACCTGATTTATTTTCTGTTATTAGTGGTGACGATTTTGGTTCTATTCCAATCACTTTAATTTCTTTATTTTTTTCTTTTAAAAACTTACCTGCCCCAACTATAGTTCCGCCAGAACCAATCCCTGCTACTATAAAAGATACATCTTTGACTTCTTTTAAAATTTCAGGGCCAGTAGTTTCATAATGAGCTCTTGGATTATCTTCGTTATCGAATTGACCTAGACATATATAATTTGGATTTTTTTCTAATAGTTCATTTGCCTTTTCTATTGAGCCTGCCATACCTTTAGCTCCTTCTGTAAGTATTAATTCTGCTCCAAAGGCTTTTACTAATTGTCTTCTTTCTATACTCATAGTATCAGGCATTATAATTATTACTTTGTATCCTTTTAGTTTTCCAGCCATCGCAAGGGCTATTCCTGTGTTGCCGCTTGTCGCCTCAACTAAAACACTATCTTTGTTTAGTATTCCCTTTTCTTCTGCTCCATTAATCATATATAATGCAGCTCTGTCTTTTATACTCCCTCCTGGATTTGCTTTTTCTAATTTAACAAATACATTTGGATATCCTGCTTCTTTTAAATTTAAAATTGGTGTATTCCCAATTAAATCTAAAGCGTTGTTATATATCATAAGTCTTCCTCCCACTTTTTACCATTTATCAATTTGATAATTATATTATATTATTATCATTTTGATATGTCAACCAAATTTTATCATTTTGATAGCAAAATTATCATTTTGATAATAAACATTATTGGATAAAAATGATAATCCATTTCAATATTTGCATTAATAATCTATACTCTTTCTAACAATTAATACAAAACCTTATCTCAAAAATTCTAAAATAGGCTCTAAATTACTCTTATTTGTATTTTTAATCTCCTCTTTATAATTCACTATATTAGAAGGTATTTTTCCAGAACCATAAGATACTCTTAGCTTATCTATAAAACTAAGTTTACTGTAATTAAAATCTCCCTTAAGTTCAAAAAACTTTATATTTTTATATAAATATGTAGGCAAGAAATTGAACATCATAATCTCATCTAGTGAATAAAGTCCAAGTCCTACATAAAAAACTATTACATTTTTATTCTTTAACTTTTCTAAATTATCTTTTATAAATTCAACTCCCCTTATATATCCATTTTCAATAGAGGCTCCAAATATTATAGTGTCGTAATTTTTTAAATCTGAGCTTTTTATATCGGAAATTTCATATAAATCAGCATTTATTTTTATTGCAAGCCAGCCTGCGTATTTTTTTGTGTTATTGTATTTTGTTTTGTAGATTATAACTGTTTTAGACATAATAAAACCTCCAATTATTTACTATATTTAATAATTAGAGGTCTCTTTTTACTTTCCTTTATTATTTTATTTTTTTAACTTATACAAACATTTTTTCTCCTAATAAAACAAAGTTTTGTAACATTAAAAATGCCTTTACATCCATTTTTTCTTTTGATTTTAATATTTTTCTAGCTTCTTCTACTGAAACTAAAATCGCTTCGATATCTTCGTCATCTTCAAGTCCGTCTTTATTTAGCTCACCATCACATGTGCAAAAAACAAGTGCAATAGACTCATCAGTCATCCCTGGCGAAATATAAGTTTTTTCTATTGTATAATCATTATTTACATCTAATAAATCTAGTCCTGTTTCTTCTTTTAATTCTCTTTTTACAGATTCAAATACGTCTTTGTCACCTTTATCTACAAGCCCTGCTGGAACTTCGTATATATAGTCGTTTATAGGAACTCTAAATTGTTTTATAATTACAAGTTTTTTATATCCCACATGGTATGCGCAAATTCCAACAGCATCGACTTTATCTTCTTTTTGATTTAAATAAAAATCACAAACAGCTTCTTTATCTTTTCTAGTCGCAACAGTCCAGTGTTTATTTTCATTTAATTTATTTTTATATTCTAAATCATATAAACTTATAAATTTACCATCACAAAGCTCATTTACATTTTGTATTTTGTTATCCAAATTACTCACCCTTTCTAATTTCAATATATCCCCTGTCTTTTGTGTCTTTTAGATATTCATTTATTATATTTATATAATCGATTTCATCTTTTCTAAGCGCATCTTTTTCTTGTTTTTGTTGAATAATAAGATTTTGTATAGAAGCTTTTAGACTTTCTATTTGGCTAGGATATCTTGCATCGATTACTTTTTCATATTTAATTTTAGCACAACTTATATAGTAAACTTTGTATTTATAGTTTTTCATATTTATCCAAAACACTATATCTCTATTTAAATTTAAAAGGTATTTTTGTTTTCTAACAATAGATAAAAATAAATCTATCTCTTCTTTTATCTTTCCTGCTTCTTCAAATTTCAAATCTTTAGCTTTCTCATTCATCTCTTTTTTCAGGCTTTCTATTACAAAATTACTTTTCCCATTTAAATTGTCTTTTATATTTTTTACTATATCACGTTTAATCTTATCATCAATTTTTATTCTGCATGGTCCTATGCATTTATTTAAATCGTATCGTATACATTTATTTTGCCTTTTGCATATTGGCAGGCGATATACTTTTATGATTAGCTCTTTTATAATATCTAGCTTTCTTTTAAATGAATAAGGCCCAAAATAAATCCCATCTTCTTCTATTTCATTTGTGATTTTTATGATATTGTGATCTTTTTCATCTAAGCATATATACTTGTATTTTTCATAACTTTTAAGAAGTGTGTTGTACATCGGCTTTAATTTATGTATATTTTGACATTCTAAAAAAAGCGCGTCAAATTCTGTATCTGTTTTTATAATATCTATATGAGATATATTTTTTATCATCCTCTCAATTTTTCTAGAGCGATTTGCGCTGTTTAAAAAATAGCTTTTCACTCGCTTTTTTAGACATTTTGATTTACCGACATACAACAACCTATCTTCTTTATCTTTCATAAAATAAATGCCTGGTTCTTCTGGCAAATTATTCAACCCTTCTAATTTATAAGTAATTTTTTTATAATCGACTTCATCTTCTGTAATTTCTTTATAAATAGTTTTTTTATAATTAGTTTCCATCTATAAATTTATTTCTCCATTTTCTATAGTTTTAGGTTTTGGATTTCTCTCAGCTATTACTGCAGATAATAAGATTATAACTCCTCCTATTAATTGATATATTGAAAAAGGCTCTTTAAGCAAGAATATGCTAAATACTACAGATGAAACTGGATCTAAATAACCTAAAATCGCTATACTTTGTGCCTTTAATTCTTTCATAGCTGAAAAATACAGACAATACGCAATTCCTGTATGAGCTATACCTAAAATCGCTATTAATATTATCGATTTTGGTGAATCGAATATAATATTATTTCTGTATATTACCCAAGGTAGCAGTACCATAGACGCCATAAAAAGTTGTATAAAAGTTTTTGTATAGTCGTCTACATTTTTTATAAACTTATTTAATATTATTACACTTGCATACAAGCATGCTGCAGCAAATGCATTTATTATACCCTGAGTTAAATTTATATTACTACTTGATTGGCCAGTTCTTACGATTAATACAAGACCAATCATAGCACATATTACTGATAACACCTTTTTTAGAGTTAATTTTTCTTTTAAAAATATAGGTGATACAAATATTACTATAACTGGAGCTAGATAATATACAATTGTCGCATTTGCAACAGTAATATAGTTGTATGAGTTAAATAAAAATACCCAATTAAGACCAATAGCCATACCTGAAATTATAAGTATTATAATGCCTTTTTTGTTAGTATTTTCATCTTCAGCTTCTAACTTATTACTTAGCTCATCACTTTTTTGCTTTAATTTTTTATTATTTTGCATCCTAACAAATAAAACTATACCAAGAAATACACTTCCGATTATTCCTCTAAAAAATGCTATTTCAACTGAATCTAGAGAAATATTTTTTACAAATACTCCTAAGCTCCCCCAAAGAAGCATAGCAATTAATACTTTTATTGTTGCTTTGTTCATACTAATCCCCCTTACATATAGTGCTTTTTTTATTATAAATATTTATCAATTAATTCTTCTACATCAACGTGCATATATTCTTTTATCTCGCTGCCTTTAACAGAATACGAAGTTCCTTTTGAGCAGAATATCGAATTTGATGTAAATTCTTCGTCTGCATCTTTGTTGTAGCTGTATTTTTCTATTACTTCTTCTGTATTATGACACTCATCGTATCCATCGAAGTTAAGCGAGATTTTGCCAGTCCCTTTTGTAAAAGAAATTAATTCTAGTTGATAATCCATAAATGTATCTACTGGTCCCCTACCAGTTATTATAGATTTATTATTTATACTCTGTGGCATTTCAAAGCTTCCATTTAGCCTTTGAATATCAGACATAACTCTTCCAAGATAATTATCTTCTACTTCGATTTCAAAAGCGTAAAACGGTTCTAGTATTATATTTTCACTTTGCTCAATACCCTGTCTTATCGCCCTATAAGTCGCTTGTCTAAAATCACCCCCACTTGTATGTTTTTTGTGGTCTCTTCCTGTAAGTAGAGTTATTTTTAAATCATCTAAATCAAATCCACAAAGTATTCCGTGGTGTTTTCTTTCAAACACATGTGTTTTTACTAAATTTTGTGTGCCAATATCTAAATCATCTACATGTGCTATACTCTCAAATACGATGCCTCCTCCTCTTACATTTGGCTCTATTTTTAAATGAACTTCAGCATAGTGTTTTAACGGCTCGTAATGACCACTTCCGATACAAGGAGTTTTTATAGTCTCTTTATATAAAATTTCACATTTTCCAAAGTCAATTTCAACATCAAATCTATTTTTTATAAGCTCTTTTAAAATCTCGAGTTGGACTTTTCCCATTATGCTTATACTTATTTCTTTTAATTTCTCGCTATAAGATACATTTAAACTAGGCTCTTCAGCTTCTAAAATCTTAAACATACTAAGAACATCTTTTATATTTAAACTTTCATCAAATATTACCTTTGTTCTAAGTGTTGGAATTATAGTCTCTTTATTCTTAGTTTTTAGTATGTCTATATCTTCATTTGATTTTGAAGTTATATATTGACCTATATTTATATTACTTAAACCTGATATAGCTCCAATCTGCCCTGCTGCTATACTCTTACTTATAGATGTCTTCTCGCCGTTTTTTAAATATATTGAGTTTATTTTTTCTTCTATTATCTCGTCTTTATAGAAATATTTTACCTCGTCTTTTACATTTAATTTTCCACTTAAAACTTTTATGTATATTTCTTTGTTTTTATCTTCATATTTTACATTACAGACTTTGGCTAAAAACTCGTTATTTTCATCATAAGACGTTGTTGTAAGCTTATCAAAAGATTCTATAAAGCTTTCGATATTTATATCATTTAATGCAGAACCTCTAAATACTGGATATATTTTATTTTCTTTAATTTGTTTTTTTAAATTATCTTCCCAAAGCTTTTTATTATATCCACTTTCAAAATAAACTTCCATTAAATTCTCGTCTCTTTCTGCTATAAAATCGATAAAATCTTCACTAAAATCTTCATTTTTAAATTCATCTGTCATATCGATTATATTTGAATCTAGATTTTCTTTAATATCAGAAATTACTTCATCTATAAAAAAGTTTTCACTATCTATTTTATTTATAAAAATAAAAGTAGGTATATTTTTCTTTTTTAAAAGTTTAAAAACTGTAGATGTGTGTGATTGAACCTTTTGCGTTCCGCTTACAACAAGTATAGCATAATCTAATATCTCTAAACTTCTCTCCATCTGACCGCTAAAATCGACATGTCCTGGAGTATCGACTAAAAAATATTCATTTTCATTATAGAAAAATCTCGCTATCTTTGAAAATACTGTTATACCTCTTTTTCTTTCAACTTCATAATTATCTAAAAAAGTATTCTTATGATCTACTCTTCCCCTACTTCTTATAGATTTTGTATGATATAAAATTTGCTCCGATAAAGATGTCTTTCCAGCATCGACGTGTGCTAATATCCCAATTGTTTTAATCATTTTATACCTCTTTCCTTAATAAACTTATAATAATACTTTTTTTAGTAAATAATACTTAAAACTATATTATCACACAAAGGAGGGATTTTGATGATTAATTTAGACTTAAACATAGTATCAACGTTAATTTTGGCGATTGTACTTTGTTTATTCGGAAATTTTATCAAAAACAAATTCAATATTTTTAATAAAGTATGCATACCGACACCTGTTATAGGTGGTCTATTTTTTTCTTTATTAATTTTTATTCTCAGAAAGTTTGGCATTTTAGAAATAACTATGGATACATCTTTAATGCCTTATTTTCTATCGATATTCTTTATAAGCGTTGGATTTTGCATAAATATTTTTAGTGCAAAAGGCGGCGGAAAATTATTATTTTTATATTGGCTTTTATGCGCATTTTTAGGTCTTTTTCAAAACTTAATCGCCGTATTTTCGTCAAAACTTCTACATATCAAACCACTTCTTGGATTTATGTGCGGGTCTGTATCTATGGAAGGTGGACATGGTTATGCGCTCGCATTTGGAAAAACAATCGAATCAATTGGGATTGAAAATGCATGTGCAATCGGTATTGCAGCCGCGACACTCGGGCTTATAACAGGAGGTCTTCTCGGCGGTCCTGTTGGAAGATTTTTAATATATAAATACGATTTAAAACCATTAAAAGGAGGAAGTCGACTTTTTAAAAACAATAAAAATCAAAATACTATAAAAACAAATAAACCTAAATTTCAATTTACACCTATAGTTTTTTTAGAAAATATTTTAATATTGCTTTTAATTATGAATATCTCGTTTTTTGTATCAAATATAATTAATTTAAAAACAAATATAATAATTCCAAATATAGTTATTGGAATGCTTTTATCTGTAATAATTAACAATTTCAATATCAAAAAACAAGTATTTGAATTCTATGAGGATTTATTTGAATTTATACAAAATATCTCACTAGATATATTTTTGACTATGGCGCTTATGAGCATCGATTTATACGCCTTATCTAGCCTTCTTGGACCTATACTTATTATTGTATTTTTCCAAGTTTTATTTGTATTAATCTACGGAGTATTTATATGCTTTAGAGTTTTAGGCAAAGACTACGATGCTGCAATCATGATAAGCGGTCTTATCGGCCACACACTAGGTGCTACACCTAATGCCCTTGCAAATATGTCTACACTTACAAGTAAATACGGCAAAAGCGAAACAGCCTTTTTAATAGTGCCTATGGTCGGTGCATTCTTGCTCGATGCCTTTTCAATGCCTTGTATTTTATTTTTTATAAATTTTTTAAAATAGATACATAAAAAAGTATTAAAAAACATAAATTTTACCATACTAAAAACATGAAATATTTTTAGTATAATAAACAAAATAAAGCAAAGGGAATAATTAAAATAAAATCTATTAGAAAGTTGTGATACTATGATAAAAAGCAATCTAAATTGCATCGTATCAAGTTGTGCTTATAACAACGACGGTTATTGCTATGCCTCTCATATTAAAATAAATGGTTACGATGCTATAAATTCAAAAGATACAAATTGCGAAACTTACGTAAAAGGCTCATTTGAATCTCTTTCATCTAAAAGCGATGAAGTTATAACAAATAGTCAAAATATTAGCTGCTCTGCAAAAAACTGTACATATAACTTCTACGGAGGTTGTAATGCTGATCATGTTTTAATTAGTACAAGAGACAGTAAATGTGATACTTTTAGAATTAAAAATTAAAAACACTAAAAAACGGGCTTTATAAATGCAAGGCCCGTTTTTATATACAAATAATTAAATAATTTCTTCTTTTAATCCTGGATTTTTAAGTTGATATTTTTTCATTTCTTCTATCATATTTTCTTTTATTGTTTTTGCAAGTTCAACTGTTCTTAATTTTGGATTTTTTAAGTGGTCATATATTGGTTCTAAAAATTCAACTTCTACATCTTTTGAATTTATTTTACCTACTGGTTGGTATCCTTCATAAGTGTGTAGTGAGTTTTTAATTACCATTGGCACTATTGGGCATTTAGCTTTATATGCTATTTTTAAAGCACCTGGCTTAAAATCTGAAACTAAAGACTTTGGATCTTTTACCCAAGTTAAATCTCCTTCTGGGAATATCGCCATACTTTGGCCTTCTTTTATATTTTCTGCGCATTTATTAATGCTTTTTACCCCTTCACGATTATTTTCCCTATTAATATACACAGATTTTGTAAGTTCTATCCAGTGTCTTAAAATAGGAATATTTCTCCATGTTGGAACATCTGCAATAACAACTCCAATTGGCTTTGGTGTACTAGATATTAATATAAAACTATCTAACATACTAGAGTGATTTATGACAAACAATACTGGTTCTTTTGGCACTCTTTCTTTTCCCAAAATATTTAATTTAATATTTACCAAATCTAAAGATTTACTAGCTTGATCTTTTAAAAACTTAAATTTCTCTTCACTAGAATATTTATGAGGATTTTTCGTAAATTTTCTAATTAGAGGTAAAGAAGAAATAAAACCTATAATCTGATATATTGCAAATTTTAAATAATTAAACATTGTCACAACTCCTACTCATGTATTTTTTCCCAATAAATCATTTTATCATATACTTTTATATTAGTAAATATTTTTACTAATTATAAAAAGTTTATTCTAAAATTTTTATAATTATATAAACTTTATAAAGGAGGTTTTTTAATGCTAAATAGAACTCTTGTAATAAATATTCACACTTTCACAGGAGAATACATAAATTTGAATTTACCTGTGGAATTTGTAAAAAGGCTAATTGACAATAATTGTTTTGATTTTTTCTATTATAAAGAAGACGCTATCGACTGCGACAAGTTATTAAAACTTGTAAATAATGCCTTTAACTACGATTTAACTGGTTATATAGGCGAAATTACAACTGCAGATAATAATCATATAGAACTCAGTATAAATTAGTTTGTAATATTTTCCATTTTTAGTTTTATTATATTTTATATGGGTATGTATTAAATATAATAAAAACGGGAGGAATCTTTATAATGGATAGATTATTAGAACTTATAAATAGAAAATTTTTAAAAGATAGCGAGTTTTTAGAATTAGAAGATAATGATAATGTAATTTCATGTGAATACTACAGACCGCACAACGCTCATTACAAAGAATTTTTAGTTACTATAAATAATAATGGAAAAATCGAAGAACATATAGTTTGTTATAAAGCTATGTAATATTATGTAAAAAAAGTACTGTATTGATTAAATCTCTACAGTACTTTTTTATTAGTCTATTTATATTTATTTTCTTAAGATTTCTTTTACTTTTTCACTATTGTTATAAGGACTGTTTGGGTCACTTCCTCTTAAATCATAAAAAGCATTTTTTGCATCTTGCAATCTATCATTTTTATAATATAGCATTCCAAGATGATAATAAGAGTCATCATAAAAATTACTAGACGCCTTATATGTATTTACAAACTTTTTATAGTATTTTATAGCATTATCATCATCACCTAATTTTTGATATGAAAGAGCCATATTATAAATTGCATCTTCTCTAAATTTATATGTATCATTAGCTTTTAAAGAATACTCGTAATATTTTATAGCTGTTTTATAATCTCCTGCTTGTTTGTATTTATTAGCACTAAAGTAAAGATTTTCTGCTCCTTTTGCTATTTCAGTAGCTTCTTTTTCTTGTTCTTTTAATTTTTCGTCATTTGCTTTAGCATCTTCTTCTGTTTTTTGTGCTTCATTTAATTTTTCATCTTTTTTAGAAAGTTCCTTATCTTTTTCATTTAATTCACTTTCTTTTGAACTTATTTGCTCGTTTAAATCATTAATTTTCTTTTGGTTATTTATATAAAAAGCACCCATACAAACTATAAGTATTGCAATTACAGAATATAAAATTATATGCTTTTTATCTTTTTTATTACTTTTCTTATTTGTTTTAGATATTTCTTCTTTTGTAGTATTTTCTTCAGTTTTCACTTCTACATTTTTATTTATACTATTTTCGATATTTTCTCCATCTTCATTAAATTTCTCAAAAATCGGATTATCCTTATCTATACATCTAAGCTCTTCTAACAAAGCTTTCTTTTTAGCATTATCTCCAACTCTATCATAAAGAAGTATAGATATTACATATGGCTCTATAAGCTCTGGTTCTTCTAATTTTAAACTATCGAATATCTCTATTGATTCTTCGTTTAATTCTTCATTTATAAATCTTATTGAGTGGTTGTATCTTTCTAAGAAAACTTTAAAATCCTTAGATGATAATAAGTTTACATATTTTCTAGACAACTCATTATTGCCATAGCATTGACTTGTGTAGAAGCTTTCAAATGCTTTTGAGAAATCACATTTTAATAAATATAAAAGACCTTTTAGGTTTAGTATATCTGGATCTTTTGGATTTAATTTAAATGCTTCTTCTATAAACTCAACTGCTTTAGTAATATAATGTCTAGTCGCTAAATCAAGTGCATTATTGTACTTGTTATAAGAGTCTAATTTAATTTCTTTTGAAATCTCACTCGAATTAGTTTTAAGTTCTTTTTGTAAATTTAAAATCGTCTCATTTTTATAATTCGAAGTAACGTATGTTTGCTTTAATGCCTTTAATGTTTTATTATCTTCATTTTCATCTTCATCTATTTTAAAAAATGTATAGTCACTTTTATTTTCTTCTACTAAAGAAATGTCCATTATTTTTCTAGGCATATTTTCAATATCTAAAACTATATGTTCTGCTAAAATAATAATCGCCTCCTAATATTTCATATACTCTAAGATAACATATTTATAAATTATAGTCAAAAAAAATCCTCCATCTGGTATTAAATGAAGGATTTTTAAATATTATTTTATATTATATTTTTTTACTTTTCTGTACAATGTAGCAATACCTATATTTAATGCTTCTGCAACTTGTTTCATTTCCTGAGTATTGCTTCCGTATTTTTTTATCGCTTTTTCTATTTCTTCTTTTTCCAATTGTTCAACTGTTTTTATCTCTTCTTTATACATCTCATCTAGTTTGAAAGAAATTAAGTCAGACATACTTCCTACAAAATCTCTTAATTCTTTATCTTTAGACAATAACTTTTGTTTTTGTTCTTGTGTAAAAGCCGCTATCCCTAAAATTCCTAGGTTTTCATCTCCTAATTTTATAGGAGTGCATATATCTGCTAGTTCCTTACAATGTTCTCTGCTAGAACATATTTTGCAGCTTTGCTCTATATCTTTGTTTATAACATGCGCATTTCCTGTTTTTAAAACATTTGAATAAACAGCTTCTTCTGAGATTTTATCTCCTATTTTATCTTTAAAAATACCAGTGCCTGCAATTCTATATAAATCTTTTGATACCACGGTAACATCGACATCTAATACATTAGAAATATTTTGACAAATATCTTGAATATACTGGGTTATATCATTAAGCTTCATATCTGCACCCCCTATAATTTATATTTTCTTTTGTTTCTCATTTTTTATTCTAACTACAATTAATGACTTCTACTTAAGTAAGCAGATGTACATACAGCTTCTTTTTTGATTTCTTTTTTATTATTATCGTAGTATGTTCTATAAGTTGTTATATTGTAACCGTATTTTGTGCTTATTTCTATATTTTTTTTATCGCTTTTATGTCCGAATATTTGGCATTTTATTACTCCGTCTTTATAATTATTTTTTATAAAAACAGGATGTTTATAGTTGTTTTTAAATACAAAATCTATACCTGAGTCTGAAACTGTGGCATCTCTTCCCAAATCAACATATGTTGATGGTATTGAGTGGTTTGTTCTAGATACTATATCTAGCCCTGAATATAATACAGCATTGAATAAAGTAGATGAAACTTGACATACACCGCCTCCAATTCCATATGCTACTTTACCACTGCTTATTACATGTGCAAGTTTGTATCCATTTTCTGCACTTCTAACACCTGTATGTTTATTATAAGAAAATGTTTCTCCAGGCATAAGTATTATATCACTTGTTTTTTTAGTAGCTAGCTTTATGTTTTGAACTCTTCCATACCCTGAATCATAAAGTGTTGTAGAGTAACTGCCTAGCAATGTATCTATACCTTTTAAATCTGAACTTTTTATTTTAGGTTTAATCTGTGATACTACTAATTTTTGAGTAGATTTTCCTTTATTTATATCTTCAATAAAATTCTCCTTTGTTTTTTCTATTTCTAATTTTAGACCAGTTTCTTCTTTTACAACTTTTACTTTTTTCTTTTCTATTTTTATAGTTGCATCTTTAGAATCTTTATTTACTTCTTTTGATATTTTTTCAAGTTCAGATTTTAATTTATCTTCATCACAACTTATAACTAGGTTTACTTTTGTTTTAATACCAGCCAAATTTTGCAATGATTTAAATATGTTTTGTATTATATTGCCCTTTCTATTTACATCATATGCCTTATTTATTGTTTTATCTAGATCATAATTTATGTCTAGAGTTTTTGGGTCTATATCCCAAGTTTTTTCTTTGTAGTTAAATTTAAAAGATTGTATTTTATATTCGCTACTTAATTTATCTTTCGCTTCATCTTTTGTTAAATCACCGATATTAATATTTTGTACATATACATTTTTAGATATTTTATCTCCATTTATACAATAAACACCTAATCCTGTCAATATTAATATCAACAAAAAAATGGATAAAATAATCTTTTTTTTCATGAACAAACTCCTAATAAAACATTATATTTTGCTTATTTTATCATCAATACATTTATATATTGTTTTATCGTACATATTTACTAAATAAACTTCTTTAGTTAAAGAAAACCATCCTTTTTTAACTAAAGCGTAATAGTAAATATTATTGTTTTTCTTTAATAATTTATTTAATTCATCTTCGTTTACGTATTTTGTAATCTCTGATTTATATTTCATTTCTAAATCATTGTATTTTTCATGTTTATCGTTTAATTTATCTTTTACTAAAGTTGCAGCATCTTTAGAACTTATTGCAAATACGTAATTACCTTGTTCATCAACTTTATAATATCCATCACTGTATTCACAGCCATAATCTACTTTTTCTGATTTGTATGAATATATTTTTTTATCTTTAGCTTCTACTAAAACTTCATTAAATATTTTGTTGTCACGCACAACTTCTGCATAATAATAAAGCTTGTCATCTATCGTCTGTTGATATGATATAACTGATAATTCTTCTCTATTTACACCACTTTTTTTACTTATCAAGTTTAAGATATCATCAGATGTTAGAGTGAATACAGATATTTTTTCTTTATATTCATCTTCTAGTTTTTCTATTTTTTCATCATTTGGATAATATGGTTTTAAGTAAGTTAAATAAACTAATGCCTCCTCGTATTCTCCTTTTTTAGAAGAGTTACTAGCTTGGCTTATGTAGTAATCATACATTAGTTTTATACATTCTTTTTTTCTACTTTCTGCTAAATTGTAGTATTTTTTATCTTCTTCAACTACCTTGTCATACTTATCTATAGCTTCTTTATATTTTTTTATCTGTTGGAATTTACTTGCTTGCTTATATACTTCTCGCGATTGGTATATTGTTTCTATATTATTTTTATATTCATCTAAATCCTGATAAATTCCTTTTAATGAAGTAGTAACTTCCATATAAGAAGAAGCTTTTTCATAAGTGATATTTTCATCTATGTACATCTGCTCTACTCTAGAAGATATATCAAGCAGTTGGTTTACATCTATTTGTATGTCTTCTAATGCATTTATGGTATTTATAAGCCCTGAGTATTGCTCTTTAGACATCTCACCAGTTACATACTTATCTCCACTAGTCGCAACTAATGCAGATAATTTGTTTGATGCAACATTATTAAATTTATTCATTTTAGATGCTGAGAATTCTTTTTCTAGATCTTTATAGTAATCATATGCTTGTGCATATTTTCTGCTAGATATATCATCTACTAATATATTAGCTTCTTTTTTTACACTAAAGTCTGAGTTACTAATAAAAAGAACTATTAAAAGTATTAAAAAAGCCACCAATGACAAAGATAGACTGACCAAATATTTTTTACTTGCCCTAATATTGTCAATTCCATACTCAATTTGATCTCTTAATGTTTCAAAAAATTTTTTTAAATTCATCCATCTTTACCTTCCTGTTAGTTTAGTTTTATAATTTATTATACCATATTATTTGATTAGCATATTATGTATTTATATACTTTTTTATAACAGAAAGGAAATTATTTTCAATCAAATCTTTATTTCTAAAGTTTTGTATATATTAAATTTTTGTTTAGGGATTTTTATATTAAAGAAAAAAATAAGTTAGAAGATATTATTTATACATCTAACTTTAATTATATATATATATTATACTTATATCGTCTTTTGAACCGTATTTGCTTATATTACTCAAGTGTTTTTTGTATATATTTCTTAGATATCTATTTGAAAATATATCTTTCTCTAAAATCTGAAATGTTCTATCTAATTCTGATTTTAATTTGTGATAAGTTTCAAAACTATTTATAAATCCATCTGTAGATATTACTAATTTAAAATCCTTATTCATTTTTAAAATACTATACTGCATCTTTTCTTCACAATTGTATAAAGCAAGTGAATTTACAAATTTAAAATTATTATTTTTAAATACATTTACATAGTCTTTGTCTTCTTTTATTAAAATACTCGAATCTCCTAAATTAAAAAATACTATATATTCTTTTAAAAAAATTACAAAACTCAAAGTAGTTCCAAAAAGCATATAATCTAATTTATATACTTTGTAGTTTCTTTTATAAAACTCTCTATATACTAAGTCTCGCCACTTGTTTTTTATATCGTTTTGCACTTTTTTATTTTTTAAATCGCATATAAAGTTTTGCTCGCCTTTTTCTATATCTTCATTTAATTTATAAGTTTTCAATATCTCAAATACACTTTGACATGCAAGGTATGATCCTATATGGCTATATTTAAATACATCCATACTATGTCCATCTGCGACTGTACAAACTGCATAGTTTTTATACTTCTTATAAAGAAAAAAATCTTGTGATGAAGAAGATTTTACTATATTTTTATATCCAACAGCACCTTCACCAAATATATTAACTTCCATAAAACCTCCTAATAATCCTATTATTATTTAGTTTATTTAAGGTTTAATTTATTTATTCTAATTTTTAACATAAAAATAAGCACCACTTTGTGATGCTTACTTTTATATTAAACTCGTATATTAACTTTTTTAAATTGTCACTAAGATATTTCTCTTCTTTTGTTGTTTCTTTGTATGTTGTTTTGGGGTGTTTTCGTCCTTTGTACTTCTTTCTTAACTGGTCTTCTACTAGTTCTTTTTGGTGTTTTATTAAAAATATAATCTTGTCTAGCAAAAATAAGACCTACAAATAACATTGAAAAGCATAATCCACCTAAAAGTATATATACTATTCCGACACGCTCTACTCCCATTATTTTATTACCAATCATTAGTACTAGCATTGCAAAAAAAGTTACTAATAAAGATGTAAGTAAAGTTTTAAAAATTCTTTTGAAAACATTCTTCATAACCATCCACTCCCAAAAATTATAATTTCCTTCAACTTATATAATAGCAAAATTTTACACAAATATCAATTGTTATCGCAATATTAATATGTTTTTGTTATATTTTGTTATTATTTCTTAATTTCTTCATATGCATATTTTACAATTTATAAATTGTAACAATACTTTTGTTTTTTAATAATATAAATATAAAGATTAAATTTAAAGAGGTGATATTATGCCATGTTTGCCTAACTTAGGTTCAAAGGCTCCTGATTTCACAGTAAACACTACATTTGGTCCTATCAATCTATCTGATTACTGTGGAAAATGGGTAGTATTATTCTCCCATCCTGGAGACTTTACACCAGTATGCACTACTGAATTTATATGCTTTGCGAAGTATTATAATGAATTTAAAAAGAGAAATACTCAACTTATAGGCCTTAGCGTCGACAGCAATGCCTCACATTTAGCATGGGTTTATAATATATGTCAACTAACAGGTATTGAAATTCCGTTTCCAATTATAGATGATTCAAACAAAACAATAGCTAAACTCTATGGAATGATTTCAAAAGATATGAGTGAAACATCAACTGTCAGAGCTGTCTATATAATTGATGATAAACAAATACTAAGAACTATCTTGTATTATCCTATGACAACTGGAAGAAATATATTTGAGATTCTTAGAATTATAGATGCTCTACAAAAATCTGATTGCGATAATGTTGTTACACCAGCTAATTGGTTACCAGGTAACCCAGTCATTGCTAAACCACCGAAAACTTACAAAGAACTTAAAAATGCTATGAAAAACTGCGATAAGAAATACTCATGTTTAGATTGGTACTTATGCTTTATAAATCAAGAAAACAGACAAAATATGCCTGAATATATAGATAAAAGCAATGATTCTAAATATGTTTATCCTAAACAAAAAAGCATCAATAAACCAAATTCTAAACGTAATGAAATACAAAAATATAAAACTGTAAATCCTAATTGTCCTAATTTAAACCCAATTGTATTCCAATATGTTTTAGGAAATCCACAAAATCTAGATCCAACTTATCTAGATGCTGCTATATATGCATTTGTCGAAATAGATGATGATGGTAATTTAAATGTTCCATCTCCAAGATATTTAAATCAGATGCTTGCATTAAAAGATGTTAAACCTTCTTTAAAAATAATAGCTGCTATAGGTGGATGGGGTGCTGATGGATTTTCTGATGCAGCTTTAACTCCAACATCTCGTTATAATTTTGCTAGAAATGTAAATCAACTTGTAAATGATTACGGACTTGATGGTATCGATATAGATTGGGAATATCCTGGAAGTGGCGCTTCTGGTATTAAAGCAAGACCTGAGGACAAAGAAAACTTCACATTACTTTTAACTGCACTAAGAGATGTTTTAGGTGAAGATAAATGGATAAGTGTGGCTGGTACGGGGGATACTGGCTATATCAATAGAAGTGCAGAAATAGATAAAATAGCACCTATAATAACATATTTCAATCTTATGAGTTATGATTTTACTGCTGGAGAAACTGGCGATAGGGGAAAAAAACATCAAGCTAACTTATTTGATTCAAACTTATCTCTTTCTGGATACAGTGTAGATTCTATGGTAACTAACCTTATAAATGCTGGTATGCCTTCTAGAAAAATAAATCTAGGCGTGCCATTTTACGGTAGATTAGGGGCTACAAATACTAAATCTTATGATGAACTTAGAGCAAATTATATAAATAAAAATGGATACACTTATAACTTCGATAATCAAGCGCTAGTTCCTTATTTAGTTAAAGATGGAGATTTTGCTATGTCTTTTGACAATGACTTATCGATATTCTTAAAAGCTAAATATGTACTTCAAAATTGTCTTGGTGGTATATTCTCTTGGACTTCAACTTATGATCAAGCAAATATATTGGGAAGAGCTATGTATCTAGCTATAAATGACACTAATAATTTTGAAGATGAACTTGCTGATATTTACGGAAGTGTTCCGGATTTGCCAGAAGGAAATGTTCAAAAAAATATATAATATTTATTTTATAAAGTATTTGAAATTGAAAGGTATTGTAAGATATTATTCATATTTTTTAATACCTTTTTTCAATTATTTTTGCTATTATAAACTTATATCTAGCTTTCTAACTTTAGATTACTATAATTATTAAATATATTGTACATAATAAAAGTATAAAGTTGTATAAATAGAAATTTGAAAGGAGTACGCCCTTGTGGCAAATAAATATGAATATAACTATATTTGGTGCCAATAGTTCTATTGGCAAATATTTAATAGATTTGTTTGTAAATGATAATCACAATGTCACTGCTTTTATAGACAAGCCCGGGTCTATAAAGCTTCCACCAAAAAACATAAAATTAATAGTCGGACATGTATATGACCACCTTTTAGTAGGAGATGCGATAAAAAATGCTGATGTCGTTATAAATGCTTTTAGACCGGATTTTAAAGTATTTAAAAATAATGATAACTATGCAAATAATATATCTAATAAGACTATAATTGAAGAGATGATTAAATTAAATAAAAAAAGATTTATAACAATATCAAGGGCTATGGACAATAACGCTGTAGGAAAATCAAATCATCTAGCATCAATTTCACTTAATAAAATTTTATATAAAAGCTATAAAAAAGATTTTAAATGTACATTAGACATTTTATATAATTCTAATTTAGATTGGACAGTTTTAAGAGTAATAAGAACTCTTCCCTCTAGAAAAAAAGGAGAATATCTCGTTTCAACACAAAACAAAGTAAGTTCTTTTGTATCAAATTACAATATAGCTTACTTTTTATATAACACATCTATAAACAAAGCTTTTATTAGGGAATGTGTCGTTATATCAAATAAATAAAAGCACATTATTAAGTGCTTTTATTTTTTTTGATTTTTCTTTCTTTTTACGTATTTAAGTACTTCTTCTAATCTCTCATATTCAAGTACTGATAATACGTCGTTTATCTTTTGTATTATCTCATCTTTTTCATTTTGATTTTCATCAGTTTTTACTTTATTTTCTTCTTTTACTGCTTTAGTTTCTTTGCTTTTTATAGATTTTTCTACACTTTTATTTATATTATTTTCATCTATTACTATGTTTTCCTGACCTTTTACTACTAATTTATCTAGCTTTTCTTTTATCTCTTCATCTTTTACTGCTATAAGATTTTTAGATAGGTATTTTTCTAGTATTCTATCATTTGGTATTCCTAATTCATTTTTGCATATAGTATCTGCCATTTCGTTAAATAAATCTTCTTCGTGACTTTTTACTTGGACAAATTGAATTTCTATTCCCTTTTTCATAAGAGCATTCATATTTTCATAATAATCTTGTGATGATTTATCTTTTCTTTTCCAAAATCCTGTCGCATGGTGGCATATACCTTCGTAATCGTGGAATATTACTACTTTCTTGTGATCGTTATTTAACGCATAAGTAGCACCTTCTAAAGCTGCTTTTAGCTCACCTGCAATCTGTCTTATATTGTTGTCTTTTTCATTTGTTCCAGAGCCACCGTGAATATATTCAACTACATTATCTTTAACTGCGACAACTCCATAAGAATATTTTCTGCTACCTGAATTATAACTTCCATCTACATATACATGAAGACAATTTTCATCGTATTTATCTTTTCCTTTTCTAAGAAGCTCGCTTCCTTTTTGTAAAAATGACTTTGCTTCTTCAATATCTTCAAAACTCTTATAAATAGCTCCTTTAACACCTTTTATGTACTTTTGGCATTCGCTCCAAGAGTCTACAAGTTTATTTTGGACTCTTTCATTTTTAGAAAAGTCGAATCCTTCTTTTATAGCATATACTTTTTTCTTTGCCATATATCTCTCCTTTTATATAAATAATAAATACACCAATATCGGTATTGTAAACACACTCGCAAGCGTAGTTATAAATATCGATTTCGATGCCAAAGTTGTATTTCCTTCAAATTGGTTGCAAAACATAATAGCAATTGAGCCAACGGGCATAGCTATTAAAATTACTAATACGCCTAAAATAACAGGGTCTTGAATTATAAATTTAAGCACCCACCAAAATAAAATAGGCATTAGAATTTGTTTTATTATTGTATAAGGATAAATCCTTATATCGTTTAATACTTCTTTTATCGGTATTTCAGCTAATGATGAACCTATTATCATCATAGCAAGAGGTGTTGTTATAGAACCTATCAAATCCGACGTCTCTCCTATTATCTGTGGCATTTGGTATTTTGTCAAGTATATGATTACTGCTATTATCGAGAATATAATTCCTGGATTTATAAGTTGTTTAAAGTCAAAGGAAAGTTTTCCACTTCCAGAAATCAAATATACTCCATAGCTATAACATACTAAGTTAAAAACTAGGTTACATATTGATGCAAAAAATAGAGCTTCATCTCCAAATATAGATTGTATTACTGGATATCCCATAAATCCTATATTTGAAAATATAGTCATAAATTGATATAAATTTCTATCCTCTTTAGGCACTTTTAAAATCCTCGAAAGTAAAATTCCCATAATAGGAAGTACCATATAAATCGCTATTGAAATTAAAAATATCTGGATAACTGAACTTAGACTTCCATTTGTAGGCGCTCTAACGGAAGATAAAATAAGCCCTGGTGATGTAATATTTAAGACAAGCGATGACATCTTTTGGTTTTGAGTTTGATCTAATATTCCTGATTTATTTGCTATATACCCTATTATCATTACTAAAAATAATATTATCATTTGATTTACTATAACTTGTATATCCATATTATTCCCCCTAAATTCTCATACTAATACTTATTTTAACACATTTTAGATAAAAAAAGACTTGAAGCAATTTGCTCCAAGTTTTTTTCTACCTCATTATAATATAAACTAAATATGCTATATAAATAACAAATAATACTGCACCTTCGCCTCTATTAATACTTTTCTTTGTAATTGCGAAGAAATATGTCAGTATTGTTGCAAATATCATAACAATCATATCGTAAAATACTTCTGTGTGAATAGCTATACTGTGTATTGCAGATGATAAACCTAGTACAAGAAGTAAGTTAAATATATTTGATCCAACTGCATTTCCTATAGCTATATCACTTTCTCCTTTTCTAGCTGCCACTATACTTGTTACAAGTTCTGGTAGTGATGTACCAATTGATACTATAGTTAAACCTACTAAGTTTTCACTCATTCCCCACGAAAGAGCTATATTACTAGCAGAGTTTACGACTAATTGACCGCCTATAATTATACCAATAATTCCTAAAATACTGTATATTATACTTTTTGAAGTCGATATTTCTTCTATTTCGTCTTCTACACTTTCATCTTTTGATGTAATCGCCATTTCGATTAAGTAGTACATAAATATAGCAAATAATGATAGTAATATATATCCATCAGCTCTAGATAACATATTTTCTGCTGCATATTGGAATTTTATATCATGACTTATTACCCAAAATACAAAACTTGCAAGAATTACAAAAGGAAATTCCTTTATAATTGTGCTCTTTTGCACTTTTATAGGTTTTACCATCGCTGTTATACCTATTACAACTAAAAAGTTAAATATATTTGACCCGACAACATTTGCTATTGCCATGTCGTTTTGGCCTTTTAATGCTGCTGTAACACTAACTGCAGCTTCTGGTGCACTTGTACCAAATGCGACTATTGTAAGCCCTATTAATAATGATGGTATTCTGAATTTCTTAGCTATCGATGATGCTCCTGATACGAATCCATCTGCTCCTTTAATTAATAATAAAAATCCTATTAATAATAAAATGTAGTTCATAACTTTAAACCCAAATTATTTTGAGTTGGCTCCCTTCTCTAAAGTCTTTATTATTTAATTTTTACATACTTTATCAATTTCTACAAGATATTTTATATTGTAGTACTCCACTAATAATTTGTCTTTTGTATCTTTATAATATCTTACATTTGCTTTTATAGAGCGATTTTTAATTTCTTTGTTTATATATTCTACAAAATCTAAATTATTGTTTTGAGCCTTTTTATTTTTTATTATGTCTATTAAAAGTCCTGTTATAACTTCTCTTCTGCTTTTTTGAAGATGTTTAGATATATTTTCTTCTACGTTTTTTTGATTAACGTCTTTTATAATACATCCATGGAGGTTGTTCTCTAGTTTTTTATTGCTATAAGTATTATTTCCTATATTAAAAAGTACAAATACTCCATAATCGTATTTACTTCTTAGAAGCCTTCCAAGTGCTTGTTTTACTTTTATGACCATCTGTGGATAATTTACATCGAAGTAAGTCTTTTTAAATTTAGTCATTATACTGTAATAAAGCGGATCTTTTGGCTGTAAGTTTGGCAATTTGTCAAGTGTTACACATATAAGTCCATCTCCAGGAACATCCACACCTTCAAAGCATCCTTTTGAACCTAAAACTATATTTTTATTTTCTACATTTTTTAAGGATTTAATTCCTTTTTTATTCATATATACATTTATATCTTCATCTATTAAATTATTTTTAAGCATATCATATGTATCTTCTAATCTTTTTCTACTTGTAAATAAAGATAATACATTAGAATCACTTATTTCTGAATATTTTTGTATATTATAACTCATATTTAAAACAAAATCATCGCTTTTATATCCACCTATATCTGTTGGTCTTATAACTTGCACTCTGTTTTTATAATTGTAAATCGGCTCTATTATTTTTTTAGTATTATCTACTGTATTTATTCCAAGAGTATCTGTAAAATACTCCATTTTATTGTCTACACTCAATGTTGCAGATACAAATATTCCACAATTTAAAGCTGATAGAATATTTTCTCTAAATAAATCTGCTAAATTTAGAGGAACTACTTTTAAAATAAAGTTGTCGAATTTGCTAGAAATAGAAGCTATCTTTGAAACTAAATCTCCTTTTTCATCTTCTAAAAACATTCCAAGCATTGTCGCTATATCTTCTAAGTCTTTTATTTTAGACTTACCGTATTTATAAATTTCGCTTTCTTTATCTACTATATCTTCGTCTATATTTCTATCAAATATGACTAAGATTTGTTTTATATTAGATAGTATACTTTCAAAATTTGATTTTATAATTTGACTATAAGGTTTGTATGTTATATCTACATACTCTTTATCTCTATATAAAGTCCCAACCTTATCGTCTTTCTGAAGGTTAATTTCCCAATTCAAATCGTAATTTGTAATAAGTGAGTAACCTTCATTTATTCCAAAGTCCAAAACATCATACATTTTTTCAAATATAAAGTTTATATTATGACTTATCTTTTCTTTTACTTCTCTATCTAATTTTATCTCACTATAAAACCTGTCTATCGGTTTAATTTTTCGCTTTTGTTTGTCTTTTATATCTCTATAGTATTTAGATGAGCTTGAAAATTCGCTTGGATATATCTCTTTTAAGAAGTATCTAAAATTTTTGTATTCTATCTCTTGTGAAAAGAAGTCATATCCCTTTTCAACTAAATTATGGGCCTCATCTACTATTATATTTTCCATTGGTTTTTCATCTGTATACGGCCATTTTGCAAGTAATGAATGATTTACTACTGTAATATCTTCATCTTTAAGCTCTTCTACTCTTTTTTTATAAAGACAATTTTCACCACATTTTTTCGGTTTACATAAATCAACATCACAGGCTACTTTCATTATATGTTCTCTAAGTTCTTTAAAATGTTCTAAAAGCAAGTAACTTATTTCTTCTATATCGCCGTATTTTCCTTCTTTTATTAGATTTTCAATAATTATTATCGATAATATATCATTAGTTGTTGGATTTTCTTTATCGTAGTCCTTTTTATATTCATAAAACTTAGACTTACATATATAGTTGTTTTTTCCCTTTATATATCCATAGCTTACCTTACCTGAAAGACCTAGTGAGTTTATTACATTAGGCAAATCTTTATCTATTAATTGGACCTGTAGCTCTTTTGTCGCTGTCGATACTATTATTCTCTTTTTAGAATATCTCACTTCTAAAACTGCTGGAAGTAAATATCCGACGCTTTTTCCGATACCTGTTGGAGCTTCTATGCATGCTATATTGGCAGAGTTTGTATTAAACGTCTCTCTTATTAATTTTGTCAAATCATATTGACCTTGTCTAAATTCATATATAAAACCTTTTTTGCTGTCCCATATATCTTTTTCTTTTAAAAGCTCTTCGTAATGATTTTTGTTATCTCCAAGCAATTTATAAATCTCTTCTTCTTTTAAATTGCTCTTTTTAGTTTGATTTTTTTCTTCTTCAAATACTGTCTTTGTCTTTTCTTTTAGAGAAAAATCTGCATTATTTATAATATTCGACCATTCCCAATTTTCTAGTTTAAATTTATTTAAATAAGAATCTATTTCAAAAGTAAGCGGATAAAGTGTCAGCTTATCTTCTTTTTCTAATCTATCTTTAAATCTCAAAATAAGTGCATTTACTACATCTATCGTGTCTATAGTATCGCTAAGGGCTCTGTGTTTTTCATCATTTTTATCTTTCGTAATTTGTTTTTTTAAATAATCTAAATTAAATTCCCTTTTAAAAGGCTCTAAAACACATGCTAATTCAATAGAATCTAAAAATTTATTTTTTAACTCTCCAATATGAAATTCTAGAAATTTCTCTTCAAATTGTTTATTGTGGCAAATTATAATCTTATCTCCTATAAATTCTAAAAAATCATCTTTGATTTCTTCTAATTTCGGCGCCTTATCCAACTCTTTTTGGCTTAGATTTTTACAAAGTGTAAAAATTTCAGATGGAACCTTATGTTTATTTTTTATAAGTGTTTCAAAAGTAGATATATTATTGTCTTTATCTATTTTTACTGCTCCAATTTCTAGTATTTCGCTATTTTCAGGGTTTAATCCGCTCGTTTCTATATCTAAAAATACTACATTATTTATAATACTTATAATTTCTATAGTGAGCCCTCCTTTCTAAATTTTGATTTTATTATTATAGATTATACTTTACTACATTATTATAGATATTTAAATAAATTTTTAAAAAGCTTTAACATATATTAAGAAAATTTAAATATAAGGCACAAATGTTAATTCTTTATGTTTTTGTAACGTGATAATGTTAATTTTGATATAATTTTAATTAAATAGAGTAGTTAATATCTTACATGAATATTTTTTACTAATTTTAAGAAAATATTAATAGTTTAAATTAAATTGTAAGGAGGTTTTAAAGTGAAAAAGAATAATCTCGGGAATTATCTCATCATAGGATTTTTTGCACTTCTTCTCGGAGTAATAGCTATAACAAATTCTAATCTTTTTAACAAATCTAAAACACAAATTTTAGATAGTGATTTAAGTACTACAGAATACAACTGGTACTTTAATCCCAGAGAGGACCACAAACAACCAGATCCAATAAAAGAAGCCGATTTTTTCAAAAGCTATAATACTTATTATGTAGGAGATCCAAATGAAAAAGTAATTTACTTAACATTTGATGCCGGATACGAAAACGGTTACACAAACCTACTTTTAGACACATTAAAAAAACATAATGCTCCGGCAAACTTCTTTGTAGTAAAAAGCTACATAGAAAATAATAAAGATTTAGTAAATAGAATGGTAAAAGAAGGTCATCTAGTCTGTAACCACTCTAAAAGTCACGTTTCTATGGCTAGTATAGATAATATAGATAAATTTAACGAAGAAATACTTTCCACTGCAAAGGCCTATAAAGAAGTAACTGGAAAAGAAATGCCTAAATATTTCCGCCCTCCTATGGGTAAGTTTAGCGAAAGATCTCTTAAGTACACACAAGACTTAGGTTACTCAACTATATTTTGGAGCTTTGCATATGTAGACTGGTATGACTCTAATCAACCTAGTCATGAAGAAGCGAAGAAGAAAATCTACTCTAGAACACATCCTGGGGCAATTGTACTTCTTCACTCTAATTCCCAAACTAATACAGAAATACTAGATGAAGTTTTAACTCATTGGGAAGAAGAAGGTTACACTATAAAAAGTTTAGATTACTTAACAGATAAAAAAACTAGTTAAAAATTGCCTATCTTTAGTAGATAAAAACCCTTGAGGGAAATTCCCCCAAGGGTTTTATGCATCTAAAAATATTTTTTTCCCGTTATATTTACAAATCCAATAAGGTTTATAAATACTTACAATTTCATCTAAAACTAACCTTTCATTTTCATATTTTCTACAGTATTTTTCGAGCTGTCCTTTTAATTTATTTTTCAAAATATACTCATTTATTTTAGATTTTTGAACACAATCTCTAGCTATATATTTTTTTACCGTAGTAGGCATCTCATCTACAAATTTTATAGCTCCTGTATAAGTATTTAGAAGAACTATCCTGTAATTTTTTCTCAAAAATTCATTTTCATAATTGCCTATTTTATATTTTAAAATCTTATACTCTATATATTTTAAATCTATATCGTTTATACCCTTGTTAAACTGTGTAACCTTACTTAAAAGTGGAATTTTACTTAGTATCTTTTTTAACGCCTCTTTTTCACTTGTTTTAATTTCGATTAAATTTACTAACATAAATCATTCCCCCCATCACGACCCAAATGGATATAATTGCCTATATATTATAAAATTGATATGAGCATAATACATTTATAACAATTTCTATTTTTAAAAATAATTAGTGGTCATAAATATTTTATTATTGAAAGGGCGAAATTATGAAATTTTATAAATTTTTAATATTATTTTTTATATTAATTGCATTTTTTATGTCTATCAATTTAATAGAATTACAAAGTATATCAAAAGACAATACGCCTTTAGTAATTAAAATTATTACGCCGACTAAATCACAAGATTATATAATCTCCAAGCCGACTATAAAAGCAAGTTTTTATTCTAAAAATGGTATAAACTTGAATTCTATAAAATTATACGTAAACAATAAAGATGTGACAAATAAAGCAAAAATAAGAAAAGATAATCTAGAATATACACCAGATAAAAAATTTAAAAGAGGAACTCAAATTGTAAAAATAATCGTGTGCGATAAATCTAATAACAAAGAAAGTCTTGAGTGGTATTTTACAGTCGGTACACCTATATATAAAACTTTTAAAGGTAACTTTATAGATAGTGAAAATATAAATAATATATGTAGTAAGCTGTATAGAAGTCCTGAGCTTTTTAAATTAAATGATTACTGTATAATAAATAACACACTCGATTCTCCTAAAAAAAAGAACGATGAGTTTAAAAATACTTTTAAAAAATATGCCAAAGACAATTTTGTTTTATTTGATTCGTTAAAACTAAAAGCTGATTCATCAAAATCCGAAATAGTAATCTATAATACAAAAGAAAATGAAAACTATAAAGGTTTATCTAATTTGACTAATGCGAAGTTATATAAAAATTTATTTTATAAAGACGAACTTATATGTTCGTTTAACCCAACTTCTAATGATTTAAATCTTTTCGATTATATGAAGTACTCAAGTTATGGCGATAGTGTATTTTCCTTAATTAATATAACAGATAACGTTGGGAGTATATCGTCCCCATTTTATCTAAAAATATACAATGAAGCCTTAGACAATGGATGGCATATTTCGCCTATTAGCAACAAATATACTACTAATATTTTATGCACAGATTTAAATAAAGACGGGATACTAAATGCCTTAAAAAATAGAAGAACTTATGTATCAAATAATAAAAACTTGGATTTAGAGTTTAATATAAATAGCTCTAATATGGGCTCTACAATAAAAAATCCATCTAAATTGAATTTTAATATAAGCGCTATCGACACAAGTTATAAAAATAAGATAAATAATATATATATTATGAGCAATAACAATAAAGTAATAAAAAATATAAAATTTAACTCATATTTGGCTAAATCTGAATTTAGTCTAAAAGAATTTGAAAAGTATTCATATTATTATTTAATAATCAAACAAGATAATAATAAAACAACAATAAGCGCACCAATTTGGGTCGAAATCAGATAGATTCTTATATAAATATTTATTCAATATATAATTTAAAGCTAAAAAGGGCTGTTGCAATATTTTACAACAGCTCTTTTTTACAATATATAAATATATTTATTTTACATCTAATATTCCATATCCATTAGATATAGTTTTACCTAATACATCTAATTCAATAGGGGTGCTAAAAAGCGGTCCATCTACAACAAATGTATGATATTCGCCATTTTCTCCGCATGCATCAGATCCAGTCTTTTTGATTTCTTCTATAAGAGGTTTATCAAGTGTTTTTCCTAAAAAATCTTCACTCATATTTTCTAAGTTGACTTTTTTAATTACCGCCTTAAATCCAGCATCTATAAACTCATGCACAACTTTTTCTCTGTCACCTTGCCAAAGTGGGAGTTCATAATCAAGCCCTGCATTAGTAGCTCTATCTATATCCCACTGTCTGTGGAGTTGTATATCTATATCTCCATATATTACAGTAGTTGCTCCCATTTTTTTAGCTTCTAATAATTTTTCTTCAAATTTTTCTTCATAATCTTTCATTTCACACTCAACATATATTATAGGAATATTCAAGCTTTCACTAGCTTTTTCTAATAATTTTTTGCTTATTGAATGTGTCCAAGAATCTACTGAATCCTTCTTAACTGTTGTTATTAATGCCACAGGTGTCCATCCTTCTTTTATCTTTCTGTACATTGCAAGCATGCAATCCTTTCCACCACTGTATGACATTACAAATTTTTTGCTGTCCATATTCTCACCCCACCTTAATTTTATTTACTATATATATTTTATAACATACTTACTGCTGCATTTATAAATCCTTTAAATATTGGATTAGCTCTATTTGGTCTACTCTTGAATTCTGGATGATATTGAACTCCAACATGGAATTTATTTTTTTCTACTTCTACAGCTTCAACTAATTTTCCATCTGGTGATGTACCTGCAATAGTAAGACCATTTTCTATCATTTGTTCTCTAAAATCGTTGTTAAATTCATATCTATGGCGATGTCTTTCTGATATATTTAAATCACCATAGCATTTATGTAACATAGTTTTTTCTTTTACTTTGCATGGATATGCTCCAAGTCTCATTGTTCCACCCATTATATTTCCAAATTGGTCTGGCATTAATGCTATTACTGGATATTTTGTTTCTAAGTCAAATTCAGTTGAATTTGCATTTTCCATATTAAGCACATTTCTAGCGTATTCTATTACTGCGATTTGCATACCTAAGCATACTCCAAGGTATGGTATATTATTTACCCTTGCATAATTTGATGCACAAACCATTCCTTCTATACCTCTATCTCCAAATCCCCCCGGTACTAATATACCTTGGCAATCTTTTAATAAAGATTCCACAGTATCTTTGTTTACAGTTTCTGCATCGACCCATTTTATATCTATAATTGCACTGTTTTCATATCCTGCATGTGATAGGGCTTCAACTACTGATAAGTATGCATCATGTAGTTTAGTGTATTTTCCAACTAAAGCTATTTTCACTGTCTTATCTCTATTTTCAACTCTTTCAAGCATATTAGTCCAATCACTTAAATCGCATTTATCGTATTTTAAATCAAGTTCTCTACAAACTATATCGCATAAATTTTGTTCTTCTAACATCATTGGAACTTCATATAATACGTCTATTGTTTTATTTTCAATTACGCAATCTGGTTTTACATTACAGAATAATGATATTTTCTTTTTAATAACTTCATCAATAGGTGCTTCTGAACGAGTTACTATAATATTTGGCATAATTCCTAAACCTTGTAATTGTTTAACTGAATGTTGTGTTGGTTTTGATTTATGTTCACCAGAGCTTTTTATATATGGAACTAATGTAACATGTATAAATAAGCAATTATGTCTTCCAACTTCTAGTGATACTTGTCTTATAGCTTCTAAGAAAGGTTGACTTTCTATATCCCCTGTTGTACCACCGATTTCAGTTATAACTACATCAGCATCACTTTTTTGTCCTACATTATATATAAAACTTTTTATTTCGTTAGTTACATGAGGTATTACTTGGACAGTTTCGCCTAAGTATTCACCTTTTCTTTCTTTATTTAATACATTCCAATATACTTTTCCTGTTGTTAAATTTGAATATTTATTTAAATCTTCATCTATAAATCTTTCATAATGACCTAAATCTAAATCTGTTTCAGCTCCATCTTCTGTTACATATACTTCACCATGTTGATATGGACTCATTGTTCCTGGGTCAACATTTATATATGGATCAAGTTTTTGAGCTGCTACTTTAAATCCTCTTGCTTTTAATAATCTTCCTAGAGATGCTGCTGTTATCCCCTTTCCTAACCCTGAAACAACACCACCTGTTACAAATACATATTTAGTCATACTAATACCTCCTACACGAATATAAATATTTAAAAAATCAAATCAACTTACATTTCGTAAGTTTTCAAAATATTTTCTGCAATTTCTTTTTTAGTTACTCTCAAATCCATAGCTTGCTTTTCGATGTATCTGTGTGCTTGTGGTTCACTCATATTTAAATACTCTATTAAGATACATTTTGCCCTGTCTATAAGTCTAATTTCACTAATCTTAACTTTAAGCCTTTCATTTTCACTTTGAAGACCTAAGTATTTCTTCCTCGAAATACAAATATACTTTATACTTTTATACACAAATTGTCTGTTTAATGGTTTTTCTATAACAAATACTCCATAATCTTCTACCTTAGACGAAATGGCATCTGCAATGTCGTTTTTTACTACTAATAAAACCCCTGCATTGTAATTTTTACTTATCGAAATTGAAAGTTCATGCCCAAATTCATCAGATAACGGAGCATTTATAACAACTAAATCAAATTCTGTTCTATTTAATATACGCCTAGCTTCACTACCATTGCCGACAGTGACTATATTCGAAATCCCAACTGTTTTTATCAAATCAGCAAAAAAACTTTTCCCCTTTTCCGAGGTTGACACTATCAGCGCACAACTCATATGGTTACCCCCTTTGTTTATCTAAAACTTTTCAAAATACAACTCTTTTTCAGCTTTAAATTTATCAGTTATTGAATTGTAAATATCCCACTCTTGTTTTTTATCGTCTATATAATTATTTATAGTTTTTTGCGGTAATACTGTTTTGATAAATTCACTATTTAATGCATTATTAATTGCTTCATTTAAATTATCTGGCAATGTTTTTAAATTTTTAACTTCATTATCATTAGCATTAAATAAATTAATATTATGAGGATTGCAAAGTTGTAAGTTTTTTTCTATTCCTTCTATACCTGCCTTTATTAAAAGTGCAAATGCTATATATGGATTGCAGCTAGAATCAGGTGATCTAAGCTCCATTCTACATCTATCACCTTTTGAGGCTGGTATTCTTATAAGTTGAGATCTATTTTCTTTTGACCATGTAATATATTTAGGGGCCTTATCTTTTCCAAGTCTTTTGTATGAATTTGTAGATGAATTTAAAAATAAAGTAATTTCTTCTATACGATTTAAAATTCCACTTATAAAGCTTTCTGCGTATTTATATTGTTTATCGTTTTTATCTTCAAATATATTTTTATTATCTTTATAAAGTGAAATATTTATATGAAGTCCACTTCCACATTCAGTTTCAAGTGGTCGTGGCATAAATGATGCAAACAGTCCATTTTCACAAGCCTTAGTTTTTACAAGTGATCTAAAACTGATTAGATTATCTGCTGCACTAAGTGCATTTGAGTATTCATAATCTATTTCATTTTGTCCTGGACCTTGTTCATGATGTGAACTTGTCGGTTTTATTCCCATTTCTTCAAGTGATAAACAAATATCTCTTCTTATATTTTCACATCTGTCGTTTGGATATATATCACAATAAGTACCTTTATCATAAGGAATCATAGTTGGATTTCCAAATTCATCTTGTTCAAATAGATAAAATTCGCTTTCACATCCTATTTTGCATGTAAACCCCTTTTGTTTGCTATCTTTTATAACTTCTTTTAAAATATTTCTACAATCACCTTCAAAATCTCGCCCATCTGGGTGTTTTATATTGCAAAAGAATCTTACAATACGCCCGTGTTGTGGTCTCCATGGAAGTAGATACATTGTATTTGCTTCTGGAAATAATAATAAGTCTGATTCTTCTACTTTCATAAAACCAGTTACTGCTGATGCATCAAAAGAAACACCTTCATAAAATGCTCTTTTTAATTCAGTTGGCATTATAGTTATATTTTTTTGATTTCCAAAAATATCACAAAATGCTAGTTTTATAAATTTCACATCATTCTCCTCTATAAATTCTAAAACTTCACTAGTTTTATAATCCATGAAATTCCTCCCCAAGTCTCTATATTTTCTTAAAATATCTAAAAAAAGGGGCACTCATTAAAAGGTATCAAATATATCTTCACCCCCTCTAATGAACGCCCTTGTTCAATGTGATAATTATAATTTATTTACTTGTTCCTGTCAATATTTACTAATATATATATTATATCATTTTTTAAACTAATTTTTAGTACAAAAAATATATTTATGACATATTTTGATACATATAATGTAGGGTTTCATTTTTGTTAAATCAGAAAATTTAATTTATATATAAAATTTAAAAAACTTTTATTTTTTAGTTGACAGTTTATTCCAATCTGAATACAATATGTTTATAAAGTTAATTGAAACAGCAAAGGCGCTGTAGGTTGTAAGTATCCTACAGCGCTTTTCTTTTTTTACAAAATTAAATTTAGTAGATTTTTAATTTATACGAAGATGTATAAATATTTTGATTTTAAATTTTGGAGGTAATTATTATGACAAAAGTCCCAGAAATATTTGGAAGCTTAGTATTTAACGAGGCTGTGATGAAAGACAGACTACCAAAAGATGTTTATAAAGCATTACAAAATACTATAAAAAACGGTGAACCAATCGATTTAAAAGTAGCAAACGTAGTTGCAAATGCTATGAAAGATTGGGCTATAGAACATGGTGCTACTCACTTTACTCACTGGTTCCAACCAATGACTGGTATAACTGCAGAAAAACACGATAGCTTTATAAGTCCAACTGATGATGGAAAAGTAATAATGGAGTTCTCTGGTAAAGAATTAGTTAAAGGTGAACCAGATGGTTCTTCATTCCCATCAGGAGGGTTAAGATCAACTTTCGAAGCTAGAGGTTATACTGTATGGGATCCAACTAGTTTTGCATACTTAAGAAATGGTACTTTATGTATACCAACTGCTTTCTGTTCATATGGAGGTCAAGTTCTTGATAAGAAAACTCCATTATTAAAATCAATGGAAGCTATAAACAAATCAGCTGTAAGACTTCTACATTTATTAGGTGAAACTGATGTTAAGAGAATTTCTACTACAGTTGGTCCTGAACAAGAGTATTTCTTAATCGATAAAGGATTATATAATAAAAGAATAGATTTAAAATTTACTGGTAGAACTTTATTTGGTGCAAAACCACCAAAAGGCCAAGAATTAGATGACCACTACTTCGGCGCTATAAAACCAAGAGTAGTTGAATATATGAAAGATTTAGATGAAGAATTATGGAAATTAGGAGTTTTAGCAAAAACTAAGCATAACGAAGTTGCTCCAGCTCAACATGAGTTAGCTCCTATATTTACAACTACAAATGTCGCTACTGACCACAACCAATTAACTATGGATGTTATGAAAAAAGTAGCTTGTAAGCATGGTTTAATGTGCTTATTACATGAAAAACCATTCGCTGGTGTAAATGGTTCTGGTAAACATAACAACTGGTCTATATCAACTGATACAGGTAAAAATATATTAAATCCTGGTAAAGACCCAATACACAATAAAGTATTTTTAACTTTCTTAATAGCTATAATAAAAGCTGTTCATGAAAATCAAGACTTACTTAGAATATCTGTTGCAGATGCAGGAAATGACCATCGTCTAGGTGGAAATGAAGCACCTCCAGCAATATTATCAATGTTTATAGGAACTGATTTAGAAAAAGTATTAAAATGTGTTGAAGAAGATCTTCCATACAATGAAGAAACTTTAAAATCTCTAGAAATAGATGTTAATGTATTACCATCATTCAAAAAAGATACTACAGATAGAAACAGAACTTCTCCATTTGCATTTACTGGAAACAAATTCGAATTCCGTATGTTAGGTTCAACAGCTAATATAGCTTGCCCTAACACAATACTTAACACTATAGTTGCTGAATCTCTTGATTATATATCTGATTATATAGAAGGAAAAGATGATTTAGATAAAGCATTAAACGAAGTGTTAAAGAAAATATTAAAAGAACATAAAGCTATAATATTTAATGGAAATAACTACGCACCTGAATGGGTTGAAGAAGCAGAAAGTAGAGGATTATTAAACTTAAAATCTTCAGCAGAAGCTCTACCTCATTATACAGATGAAAAGAATATAAAATTATTTGAAAAACACGGCGTATATACTAAATTAGAATTAGAATCAAGAAAAGAAATATTACTTGAAAAATACTGCCAAACTATAAATATAGAAGCATTAACAATGCTTGAAATGGTTAAAAAAGATATTATCCCAGCTATATGCAACTATTCAAAAGATTTAACTCAAGGCGCTTTAGCTAAGAAAAACTTATCTTCTGATATAGATGTTTCTCTTGAAACTTCATTAGTTTCTAAAATATCTTCATTAAGTGCTTGCTTATCTAAGAAAACTAGTGAATTAGACAAAGTTCTTTTAGATGCAAAAGATATAGAAGACAGTGAAGAATTAGCTAAATTCTATCACGATACAGTATTATCTCAAATGAACGAAGTTCGTGCTATAGCTGACGAATTAGAAACAATAGTTGGTAAAGGTTACTGGCCATTCCCAACTTACACAGATTTATTATTTAGCGTATAATTCATATTTTAATATAATTAAATACTATCTACACAAAGGCGTGTACTTTATCTAATCTTAGATAAGTGCACGCCCTATCTTTTTTTAAGGAGGATTTATTATGTATTCATCAGTCGATACAATTTGGGTATTATTAGGAGCTGCTTTAGTATTCTTTATGCAAGCAGGATTTGCAATGGTTGAAACGGGATTTACTAGAGCAAAAAACGCAGGTAACATTATTATGAAAAACCTAATGGACTTTGCTTGTGGTTCATTAGTCTTTTGGATATTTGGATTTGGTTTAATGTTTGCTGGTAGTGGTAAACTAATTGGAGGACTAGACTTCTTTATCCAAGGAAATTACGGTGTCGAAGGTGGTTATCCTTCTTGGGCATATGTAATATTCCAAACAGTTTTCTGTGCAACTGCTGCAACAATAGTTTCAGGAGCTATGGCAGAGAGAACTAAGTTTAAATCTTATTTAGCTTATTCAATAGCAATAAGTGCATTTATCTATCCTATATCAGGTCACTGGATTTGGGGTGGCGGTTGGCTTTCTCAATTAGGATTTATAGATTTCGCAGGATCAACTGCAGTTCATATGGTAGGTGGAATTGCCGCATTAGTTGGAGCAAAAATATTAGGACCTCGTATTGGTAAATACAACAAAGACGGCAGCGCAAATGCAATCCCAGGCCACAACATAACAGTCGGTGCCCTTGGAGTATTTATATTATGGTTCTGTTGGTTCGGATTTAATGGATGTTCAACAGTTTCTATGACAGGAGACGACAATATAATGCTTGCAGGTAGTGTATTTGTAACAACAAATATAGCAGCCGCAGCGGCAACAGTAACAACAATGATATTTACTTGGGTAAAATATAAAAAACCAGATGTTTCAATGACACTAAACGGTTCACTTGCCGGTCTTGTCGCAATAACAGCAGGTTGCGCAGTAGTAAATCCAGTCGGTGCTTGTATAATAGGTATAGTCGCTGGTATAGCTGTAGTAGTTGCTATAGAATTTATCGACCAAAAATTAAAAATAGATGACCCAGTCGGTGCAATAGGTGTCCATGGTGTATGTGGTGCAATAGGTACAATACTTACAGGTGTATTCGCAGTAGACGGTGGTTTAGCATATGCGGCGGAGCTCACCTTCTAGGTGTTCAAACTTTAGGTGTTGTAACTGTTATGGCATGGGTAGTTATAACTACTACTATATTATTCAAAGCAATCGATGCTACATTAGGACTTAGAGTTACTGAAGAAGAAGAAGTTGTCGGACTTGACAAATTAGAACACGGTCTAACAAGTGCATATGCTGATTTTGCTAAAGCTAGCACAGTTAGAAAATTAAAAACAGAAGCAGAAAAAGTATCTGTAGACAAAGTCGTCCCAGTTCAACTAGTAAGCAAAAGTGCATCTTCAGATGTAATAGCTTCTGATATCAAATTAACTAAGATTGAAATAATAACAGATCAAGATAAATTCAAAAACTTAAAAGACGCATTAAATGAAATAGGTATAATGGGTATGACAGTTTCAAACGTTTTAGGATGCGGTACTCAAAAAGGTGCCCCTAAATACTACAGAGGTATTGCCGTAGAAATGGAATTACATCCTAAGATATTAGTAGAAATAGTAGTCGCAAAAGTTCCAGTACAAGCTGTTATAGACACTGCTAAAAAAGTTTTATACACAGGTAATATCGGTGATGGCAAGATATTTGTATCATCTGTTGAAAACGCAGTTAAAATACGTACTGGTGAAGAAGGTGTCGACGCCCTTCAATACCCATAAGCTAAAGCTAATTAATATGCTAGTTAACTATAATCTATTTATAATTAATTAGGTCATAGTAATTACATTTAATCCTAGGATTATGATAGAGGTATCATATCCTAGGATTTTTTGACAATGTAAAATAATTTGTGCTTATGATGAAATAAATACTCCTTTATGGCAATGATAAAAATATAAGTCAATGCCAGGAAGGAGTATTTTTTATGAGCAACTTAAGTAAGGAATTAATAAGACAAATAATAGCAGATGGAGGATTTCAAACTCCAAAAGATATAGGCGACTATCTGAAGGATATGTTCAAGGATGTAATACAAGAAATGTTAGAAAAAGAGCTAGCGCTCGAATTAGGATACGAAAAAGGCGATAGCCTAAATAAACATACTGAAAATAGAAGAAATGGATATAGTAAAAAAACTGTTAAATCATAGTTTGGAAATATAGACTTAGATATTCCAAGGGATAGAGATAGTAATTACAATCCAAAAGTTATACCAAAACATACTAGAGATATTTCTGGTTTAGAAGAAAAAATTATCTCGCTTTATGCAAGAGGAATGTCAACAAGAGATATACATGATCAAATAAAGGACCTTTATGGAATAGAAATATCTGCTGAGTATGTAAGTCATATAACTGATGTTGTAATTGAACATGCGAGATTATGGCAAAATAGACCTCTTGAACCTGTTTATCCATTTGTATTTATGGATGCAATTCATTACTGGAGTGCGTTGAATTTTACAGATACACTTTTATTTTTCCATATGCATATAAAACCTTCTATATATGCATATGATAGTAGTACCCACTCTAAAAAACTATACGCAGTCCTACCCACTCTAAAAACTATGCGCAGTCCTACCCACTCTAAAAACTATGCGCAGTCCAAATTTACTTGTAATTAAAAAAGAGGAAAAATCCAAATTAGATTTTCCCTCTTTTTTTATAACACATAGGAAATTATATTCCTTTGCAAATTGTCTATAAATATAATTTCCGTATATGTGTTTCAAAAAAATCTACCTTTTTAAAGCTCTTTAATAAGATAAAGATTTTTTTATATTTAATTTAAATTATTTTCCTACAACTTTTAATGCAGTTTCAACTACATTTTCAACTGTAAATCCAAATTCTTTGAATAATGTTCCTGCTGGTGCAGATGCTCCGAAGTGATCAAGTGCGATTACTTCTCCATCTAAACCAACGTATTTGTGCCATCCAAATGGAGATGCAGCTTCTACAGCAACTCTATTTCTAACAGCTTTTGGAAGTACGCTTTCTTTATATTCGTCACTTTGTGCTTCGAATAATTCGAATGATGGCATACTTACTACTCTAGCGTCAACACCTTTTTTAGCAAGTTCATCAGCAGCTCCCATTATTAATTCAACTTCTGAACCTGATGCCATAAGTATTACATCTGGAGTTTCATTTTTAGAGTCTTTTAATATATAAGCTCCTTTTAATGCAACTTTTCCATCTATATCGTATAGTGGTAAGTTTTGTCTTGTTAATACTAATGAAGTTGGTGTAGTTTTGTTTGTTACTGCATAGAACCAAGCAGCAGCTGTTTCATTTGGATCAGCTGGTCTGAATACTGTCATGTTTGGTAAACTTCTAAGTGCAGCTAATTGTTCTATTGGTTGATGAGTAGGTCCATCTTCTCCAACACCTATACTATCGTGAGTTAATATATAAGTCACAGGTAGGTTCATTAAAGCAGATAATCTCATTGCACCTTTCATGTAGTCACTGAATACGAAGAATGTAGCACAGTATGCTTTAAGTCCACCGTGAGCAGCTATTGCATTAGTTATAGCAGCCATTGCGTGTTCTCTAACACCAAAGTGTATATTTTGTCCACTTCTGTCTTCTTTTGAGAAATATCCAGTGTTTTTCATATCACTCTTATTTGATGGTGCTAAGTCAGCAGAACCACCCATTAAGTTTGGTATGAATGATGTTAATCTGTTTAAAACATCTCCTGATGCTTGTCTTGTAGCGCAACCTTTTTCGAATTTCCAGAAATCTTTATCGTTTAATAATTCGTCAGTTACGTCAAGTTCATGCCATTTTTTATATTCAGATGCAAGTTCTGGATAAGCTTCTTCGTATTTTGAAAATAATTCATTCCATTCTTGCTCAGCTTTTTCACCATTAGCTATATATGTTTCCATGTTATTGTAAACATCTTGTGAAACGAAGAAATCTTCATTTTCCCATTTCATTAATTCTTTCATTTCTTTTATATTGTCAGCACCTAGTGGTTCACCATGAGCTTTAGCAGAACCTTGTTTTGCTGGACAACCATATCCGATTTGAGTTTTTACTATTATTATAGAAGGTTTAGAAGTTTCTGCTTTTGCGTCATCTATTGCTTTTGCTATAGCTTCTACATCATTTCCGTCTTCTACATTTAATACTTGCCATCCATATGCTTCATAACGTTTGGCAACATCTTCTGTAAATGCTACGTCTGTGTTTCCTTCGATTGTTATGTTATTTGAATCGTAAAGTAATATTAATTTTCCAAGACCTAATGTACCTGCAAGTGAAGAAGCTTCAGCTGAAACACCTTCCATTAAACAACCATCACCTGTTATTGCATATGTATAATGGTCTACTACATTAAATCCATCTTTGTTAAATTTGTCAGCAAGTTTTGCTTCAGCCATTGCAAAACCTACAGCATTACATATACCTTGTCCTAAAGGTCCAGTAGTTATTTCTACACCTTTAGTGTGACCGTATTCTGGATGACCTGGAGTTTTACTTCCCCATTGTCTAAATTCTTTTATGTCGTCTACAGTTATTCCATAACCGAATAAATGTAATAATGAGTATTCAAGCATTGAACCATGTCCTGCAGATAATACAAATCTATCTCTATTTTTCCAATCAGGATTTTTTCCATTGTGGCTCATTTTTGTCCATAAAGTATATGCCATACTAGCAGCTCCAAGTGGTAGACCTGGATGTCCTGAGTTTGATTTTTGTATAGCATCAGCTGATAATACTCTAATTGCATTTATACATTGTAAATCTAAATTGTTCATATTTTCCTCCATTATTTTAAATGTTGTGATAAAACTTGGATGACTTATTTCATTTATATATATTTAATTACGGCAATTTTAAATCACCATAATTTTCAACTTAAATTATATCTTTTTATTTCCCGAAAGTTGCTTCCCAATCTTTTTTGAATTTTTCTATCCCTTGATCAGTTAAAGGATGTTTTAACATTTGGTTTACTACTTTTGTTGGTACAGTAGCTATATCAGCACCAGCAAGTGCAGCATCTATAACATGTATTGGATTTCTAACGCTAGCTGCTATTATTTCAGTTTCTATGTTGTGAATTGCGAATATTTCAGCTATAGTTCTTATTAAATCCATACCTGGTGTAGATATATCGTCTAATCTTCCTAAGAATGGAGAAACATATGTAGCTCCAGCTCTTGCAGCAAGTAATGCTTGAGTTGCTGAGAATACTAATGTAACATTAGTTTTTATTCCTTCTTTAGTTAAAACTTTTACAGCTTTTAAACCTTCAGCTGTCATTGGTATTTTAACTACCATATTTGGATGTATCGCTGCAATTTCACGACCTTCTTTTATCATTCCTTCTGCATCGTCACTGTTAACTTCTCCACTTATTGCTCCATCAACAATTGATGCAATTTCTTTTATAGTTTCTTTAAAATCTTTTCCTTCTTTAGCAATTAAAGATGGGTTAGTTGTTACTCCACTTATAACGCCCATATCATTTACTGCTTTTATTTCATCAATATTAGCCGTATCTAAGAAAAATTTCATTTTTATTCCTCCTTAACGTTTTCATCTTCATCATCATTATTATAGCATGTATTGTTCGAATTTCTACAAAAATATAATAATTTTTTATATAAAATATGATATAAATTTTATTTTTACGTCTGAATATTTGCAAAAAGTCGAATTATGCACTTTAGGAAAACGTTTCGTAAAAATTCAGGTTTTATTAATATTTAATACTTATTTTACTTTTACATTTGTAAAAATATTGAACTTTTGTAATTATAAACATTTTCCCTTTTAAAAAATTATCTACCTTCTATTTATATTTTCACAAACTTCAAAACTTATGAAGAAAAATAATAAATTTGTGATATAATACTAAAATGATGTACTTAAAAAGACTCAAAATCTATAATATTTATGAAAAAGGTGAGTTAAGATGACAAAATTCAAATACGCATTTGATGATAATAAAAGATACCATACATGGAATTACTATCTTAGAAATACATTTGGTGAAAAAGTATTTAAAGTTTCTTTAAATGGCGGATTTACCTGCCCAAATTTAGATGGAAAAGTATCAAGAGGTGGATGTACTTATTGCAGCAATAGTGGCTCTGGAGACTTTGCAGGAAATCCTGCTAGCCCACTTAGCGAACAATTCAATGAGATAAAAGCTATGATGCATAAAAAATGGCCTAATGCCAAATATATAGCTTATTTCCAAGCTTATACTAATACTTATGCGCCTTTAAATGTATTAAAAGATAAATTTGAAGAAGCACTATCTTTTGAAAATGTAATTGGTCTTTCAATATCTACAAGACCTGATTGTTTAGAAGATGATGTAGTTGACTATTTAGCAGAATTAAATGAAAGAACTAATTTATGGGTTGAACTAGGACTTCAAACTATACATGATGTTACTTCTAAAAAAATAAATAGAGGACACGACTACGATACATTCTTAGAAGGGCTTAAAAAACTTCAAGATAGAAATATTAAGGTAGTAGTTCATATTATAAATGGACTTCCTGGGGAAGACTACAACATGATGATGGAGACTGCAAAAGCAGTTGCAGATATGAATGTTCATGGAATAAAAATCCATCTATTACATGTTATAAAAGATACTGCTCTAGCAAGATCATTAGAGAAAAAACAATTTGAGCTTATGGATAGAGATGACTATATAAATCTAGTATGTGACCAACTTGAAATACTCCCTCCTGAGATGATAATTCATAGACTTACAGGAGACGGTAAAAGAGACGAGCTTGTTGGACCTATGTGGAGTCTAAAAAAATGGGAAGTTTTAAACGATATAGATAAAACTCTAAAAGAAAGAGATACTTATCAAGGTATTTATTATAATAAAAAATAAGATTAAAATAATTAATATTTATAGAAAAATATAATTTTCTATAAAATAAAAGGGCTGCTGTGCTGCAAATAGTACAAAGCCCTTTTTATATTACTTAATTTATTTTTGACAATCTGTCGCAACTTCTGCAACATAATTTGGATCTAATTCTTTATTTTCCTTAACTTCTTCGATTGCCTTAACTGCTATAAAAGTAGATGCTACCATAAATAAAACACCAAATATTTTTACAACAGAAAAATCTTCATCAAGAAGTGTCCATCCTATTATAACTGATAAAACAAGTTCTATCGATGCAACTACTCCTGCTATAGATAACTCTACGCCTTTTAATATCCCCTTTGAATAAACAATATAAGACATTGCTGTAGGTATTATGCCAATAGATAATATATACATAAGTACTCTCATATTATCTATTTTAGAAATTGTATGGATTGGATTAACTCTAAAGCACATTATAATTGCTGCAATTAAAAATGCATATGCACTCATTGTTATATTATCCATTTCTTTTAATGCATTTTTATTGAATATAGGAAGCATAGCATATGTTATAGCTGCCATTATCCCTGCTATAATACCTCCGATATTTAATTCTTTTATTTCGATTTTTCCTCCTGTTACTGCTAAAAATGCACCGATTACACAGAATATCAATGATAGTATTTTTATTTTATTGATTTTTTCTTTGTATACTATCTTAGAAAAGATTGCTACAAATACTGGCGATACATAAAGCAATACAGCGGCCATAGACGCCCCTACCATCGATATAGAGCCCATATAAGCTATATTAAATATAAACTGACATACTATACCGATTGCAAATACGTATAGTATCCCTTTTTTCGTTATTTTAAACATTGTAGGCATAGTTATTTTTCCATATATACTAATCACTATAAATCCACCTACCATTCTGAAAAATGCAACTTCTTCAGGTGAAAAATTATAATCGCTAATTTTACTTACTAAAAATCCAAGTGTTGACCAAAAAATTCCTGCAAGTAAAATATAAAAATATCCTATTTTACTCTTCATAACTTCCTCCTTATCATTTACAAATTTTCAATATTTCTCAAAAAAATAAAATTAGAGTGTAAAATATCCACACTCTAATTTTATCAATTTCTTATAAAACAATTTTTCGGTACTATCTTTTTTGTTTGGATTTTTATTTAGAATGATCTAAATAAAAATCTACTAACATATCTTTCTTTATTTCTTCAGCCTTATCTTTATATCCTAATTCTTCTAATATTTTAAAAGCAAATTCTAATGCTGTAGCAGGACCTCTACTAGTTATTATATTCTTATCTACAACTACTATTTGGTCTTCTAAATAATTAACTTTTTCTCTGCCTTTTATAAAACCTGGATATGATGTACATTTTTTGTCATCTAATATACCGAATTGTTCTAGAGTTTGTGGAGCAGCGCATATAGCTGCAACTATTTTACCTTCATCATTAAATTTAATTGCTATATCTTTTACTCTTTTATCAAGTAAATTATCAGCTCCCGGCAGTCCCCCTGGTAAAACTATAGCATCATATTCATCTTGGTCTATGTTATCTATTATACAATCAGATTGTATTATTATATTGTGTGTTCCTCTTACAAATTCATCTTTTATAGAACATAAATCACATTTTAAACTAGCTCTTCTAAGCACATCTACTACTGATAGAGCTTCTATTTCCTCAAATCCATCTGCTAAAAATACTAATACTTTCTTCATTCCTAATTCTCCTTTGCTTTACAATATATAAAGTTTTTTTATTGTAAATTTTTAATTTTCTTGATATTATTATAATAGTTAGGTAAATATATAACTATAACTTAATTATATAATTATTATATGGAAGGTGCAATTAATGATTTTAAATACACATTTAACAATTTCAAATGCGCTTATCGAAAACTTAGATTCAAGCAAATCTTTCTTTATAAGCGAAAAGAATTTTATTTACGGTAATATCAAACCGGATATGACTTCTAAATACGTCTTACATAAGCATTATTTAAAAGAATCTTTTGATATGATAATAGGAAAAATAAAATCTTTATGCAAATTATCATTAGACTTTATCGAAAAGTATTTTTCCATTAGTAAATTTAGTCAAGAATTAGGAGTTATATGCCATTTTTTATGCGATTTTTTCTGTGTACCACATAGTCAGCGTTGGGAATTTTCACATAGCTTTAAAAAACATGTAATTTATGAGAAAGATCTTCAGTCTATTGCCAAAGATACAAATTTTAAAACTTTAGAAAAAGCTTCTATACATCATATTGGTGTCGAAGAATTTTTTAATAAACTATACAAAGAATATGTCAAAAAAGAAGATTTTGAAAATGACTTATTTTTCTCAACATATATGTGCAATAGTGTTGTAGACTATATATTAAATTGCATATTAGATAACACTGTTAGATCTTATACTCTACAAATTTGTGGTTAGTATTAAATTAATATGAATATATAACTGGATGTCGATAACATCCAGTTTTTTTCATTTTACTTTTTCTTTTTATATAAGATTAAAACTGCAAGAAAAAAGAATATTATAGTCGAAGCAATAAGTATAAATATACTAGTTGTATTTGATACTAATTTATCATTTATATAATATACAACTCCCATACTTTCCTTAAATTCATTTATATAATTTGTAGGTACATCTGCAAATGATATATCCATTTGTTTTTTCATAAATATTTGTCTAAGTATGCTAATTCCATGTGATGTTGGGAATAATTTTACTATAATTTGAACTGAATCTGGAAGCATTGAAATAGGAAGATATATCCCTGTTATAAATCCAATTAAAGTCCCGACAATTGTACTTGCTGTTGAAAACGCCTTTTCACTACTAAATAAAGATACTATAAATAAAATCATTGCACTATTTGAAAGTGATGTCATAAGTATGATTAAAAAGACTTCTGTTAATTCTTTAAAGTTTAAAACATCCACCCCACTATATACTAAATAAATTTGTGATATTATCAGCGTAACTACTGACATCATACTTCCAACTATAAAAGAGCTTATAATATATCCTCCTACTATTTTCGATTTTTTTATTGGCAATACATAAAAATCTTTTATTTTATTTTTACTTTTGTCTTCAATCATTGTTCCAAAAGCACCCATATTTGCTGTTACAGATGTCACACCAATAAGTTCAGCTATAATCCAGCAATTCATAAGATTTTTAACTCCTTTTATATTTGGAAAAGAGTCAACCCATACATCTCCTAAAAAAAATATATATAATCCTAAAACAATCAACACTGCTAACAAGGAGAAAAATACAGCTGTTTTATCTCTAAAAAATACTTTTAAATTTCGACTTACAAAACTTATCATCTATTTATTCCCCTTTCTTGTAATATTTATAAATACATCGTCCATACTGCCTTTAATAACTTCAAAAGACTCTATATACTCTCTGCAATCTTCTATTATTTTTATACTTTCCAATGTGTTTTCAATATCTATAATTACATTATTATTTCCTACTGAGAAATTATAATTGTTTAATGATAAATAGTGCATAAAAAAACTATTATTTTTTGTATATACTATCATCTTATCTTTTGTATATTTTTCTTTTAACTCATAAGTCGTTCCTTTAGCTTCTATTTTTCCTTCATTCATAATTATTATATAATCAGCTTTTGCAGCTTCTTCCATATAATGAGTTGTTAGAAATACCGTCATATTATTTTCTTCTTGCAATCTTCTTATCATATCCCAAACGCTTTTTCTGCTATTTGGATCTAAACCTGTCGTCGGCTCATCTAAAAACAATATTTTAGGCTTATTTATAAGTGCTCTTGCGATATCAGCCCTTCTTCTTTGACCTCCAGATAACTTACCATATTGCCTATTTAAAAAATCATTTATACCTGTAACATGCGCTATTTCTTCTAAGTTTTTATTAAATTCAGATTTGCTCATATTGTAAAGCTTACTTCTTACTTTTAAATTTTCTTTTACTGTTAATAAATCATCTAATACACTATCTTGAAACACAACTCCGATTAATGATTTTATCTTATCATCATCCTTATTTACTTCGTAATTATCTATTTTTATTTTTCCACTATCAGCCTTTAAAAAAGTACACATCATATCGATAGTTGTCGACTTTCCTGCTCCATTTAATCCTAAAAAAGCAAACAGTGAACCTTCATCTACATAAAAATCAATTCCTTTAACAGCTTCTATATCTCCATAGGATTTCTTCAAATTACTTACTTCTATTATCTTTTTATCAAGTTTCAATCAAAATCACCCCTTAAAATTTTTCACCTTGATTTTATACAAGCATTTATGTTTTTATTTATTCCTATATCAAATACATTATTTCTTAATTTTCCTTACTATTTTGCTCTGTTATCTTTTGATTTATTTTTTCTGATGTTATGCTATTTATTAAAAATGTAACACCATAAGTTATAAGATATACAACTACAAATATGCCTGTAGTTATAGATACATATTCTAGTGTCCAACTAAACCACTTCATAATGCCTCCACCTATACCTAGTACTGATATAGCTACACTTATTATTTGTAAAAACATATATACAGGTTGACTTTCTATATTTAATTTATCTATTATATACATAAATAAGCTTATTAATGTAGTAACCACAAAAAGTTCTAAATTAAATATCCAATTTAAATCACTTATCCCCATTCCGTTTAAAATTGATATTATAATCATAACTGCAGTATATGATACACAGCTTATAACTATTGATTCTCTTAACTTCATAACTACCACCTCCTAAATTCCAAATTTCTTTTTAAACTCTGGCACATAGTGTCTATTTATAAGTATTTTTTCATTATTTTTAAGATTAGCTTCTAATTTTCCATTGATAAGAGGTTTTACACTTTGTAATTTTTCGATATTTAGTATTATCGACTTGCTAACCCTTATATATGATGTATTTTTTAATTGCTCTTCTAACTCATATAATTTGAGATTACTTTCATACACTTCTTTTTCTAAATAAACAAATGTCTTTTCTTCAACACTTTCTATATAATAAGCATCTTTTAATGATATTTGATATATCTCTTTGTCTTTTTTGCAAACTATTGAAAATGAATAAAGCCTTATTTGATCTATTAATTTTTGAAGTTTTTCATCTATTATTTGACCGCACTTAATATTTATTTCTACTTCATTATTATCTGATGATTGCTCTATTGTGAATTTCAAAATTGCTTCCTCCCTTCTATTTTTTTCCAATTTGTTTTCTTAATAAAATTATATTCTCAAAAAAAAGAAAAACAAGTGACTTTAGGGTCACTTGCATAAATTTGAGGTTAAGATGCAAAATTAAAAAATAAAACGGATTATTTTTCCATATTTAAAAGTTCTAATCTTAAATCATTTAATATAGTTCTTGTCGCTCTTTCTCTAACTCCTTGTCTATCTCCATTAAATACGTATTTTTTAGATATAACTTTTCCATTTATATAAATTCCAAAATAAACTAGTCCCACAGGCTTTTCATCTGTTCCACCATCTGGTCCTGCTATTCCTGTTGTCGCAATACCTATATTTGTATTGTATCTAGCTGCAACTCCACTTGCCATCTCTTTTGCGCACTTGTCACTTACTGCTCCATAAACATCTAGTGTTTCTTTTTTAACTCCCAGTGATTTCATCTTAGCTTCATTTGAATAAGTTACACACCCTTCCATAAATACAGAAGATATTCCGGGATAATTTATAAGTGATGCTGAAACCATACCACCTGTACAAGATTCTGCAACAGCTATTTTCAAATTATTTTCAACTAACATTTTTGATACAACTTCTTCTATGCTAGTTTCCCCTGTTGCATATAGGCTTTGTCCAAATCTTCTTTTCATTTCATCTGACATAGGCTTTATAAGTTCTTTAGCTTCTTCTACACTTTTTGCCTTTGCAGTAATTCTAAGTGTACATTCATATCCCTTTGCATAAGTTGCTATAGTTGGATTAGTTTGTGAATCAATTATATCTAGTATATCGTTTTCGACTTTTGATTCCCCAACACCTATTATTCTAAGAACTTCTGATTCTATGACATCATCTGTTAATTTTGATAAATAAGGTTTTACGTAATTTTCAAACATAGACTCCATTTCTCTTGGTGGCCCAGGAAGAACTACTATCATTTTGCCTTCTTTTTCCATAATGCAACCTGGTGCTGTTCCATTATCATTTTTAAGTATGTATGCTTCTTTTGGAAAATAAGCTTGTTTTTCATTATTTTTAGTTGGGACTCTATTCATATGTTTAAATCTCTCTATCATGGCATCTAGAGATGGTTTGTGAAGTTCTAATTCATATCCAAAATATTTTGCACATACCTCTTTTGTTATATCATCTTCAGTTGGTCCAAGACCTCCTGTACAAATTACTATATCACTTCTATTTAAACTTTCTTCTAGTGTTTTTAATAATCTCTCTTCGTTGTCACCGACAGTTATTTGATAGTACATTTCTATACCCATAGCTGCAAGTTCTCTCGATAAATATCTACAATTTGTATTTAATATATCCCCTAATAAAATCTCTGTTCCTACTGTTATAATCTCTGCTTTCATAATTACTCTCCTATTTTTATAAATAATTTATATATTTTATAAATTAAAATGATGGTGGAGTCATTGCACAAATCAATATACATTCTTTATCTTTATCATAATTTTCATACACATGACTTACATTACTTTTAAAATAAAAACTATCTCCTTCTTCCAAGATATATTCTTTTGTATCAAAGATTAATTTCATCTTTCCTTTTATTATATATCCACATTCTTCACCTTCATGACTTACTAAACCTTTATTTCTCTTAGTTTCGCCATTTAGTGTTATTAATAATAATTCTAAATTTTTATTTACTAAATCTGGCATAAGCAACTCATAAGTTTTTGTTGAATCATTCGTTTGTATTCTTTTTCTATTATTTTTTCTTACTATAACATCTTCTGCATTTTCTTCTTCAAAAAAATATCCTATATTTACATTTAATTCTTTAGCTATCTTCCACATTACTTTTATAGAAGGTACTACTTTATTTCTTTCAATTTGACTTATAAGACCAGCACTTAATCCTGTATACTCCGATAAATTTGCTATACTCAAGTTTTTACTTTTTCTTAAGTTTCTTATTTTCAATCCCACATCAATATTAATTTCATCTTTCATTTTTTTACCCCTTTACTTTTCTAAGTAAATATTTAATTATTAAAATTTAAATATTTATTTTATATTTTTACTTATTACTTACTATTATACTGTATTTTTTATTTATTATAGATATATATTTCATTAAAAATTTCTTTAATATTTTAAATTCTTTTAAGTATCCTGCATAAAAAATACAGTATTTTTTCAATATTTTAAATTTTATTTTTATTATATTTTATTATTTTTTAAAGCTATTTTTAATAATAATTTGTTTAATTAAATTAATTACCTATTTTTTCTATTTTTTTTACCTATTTCAGGAGTAAAACTATATTTATATCGAATTTTATAATATATTGAAATATTCAGTTCAATAAATTATAATTAAGTTAAATATTCAATATATTAAATATTTAACTTAATTATAATTTTTATTGAAGGAGGATTTTATATGAATAGTTTAATTTCAGCAGATAACACTTGGGTCTTATGGGCTTTTCTATGTGGTTGGGCTGCAATAAGTATTGTATTAGAACAAAAATACAATTGGGCATCTAAAATTACTGGTGCAATAATAGCCTTAATTGGTGCTTTAGTCTTATCAAATTTAAAAATTATACCTACTGAATCTCCAGTATATGACAATGTATGGAGCTATGTAGTTCCACTTGCAATAACCCTTTTATTATATCAATGTAATATAAAGAAAATTTGGAAAGAAAGTGGTAAATTACTTATCATATTCTTCCTAAGTGCAGCGGGAACTATGATAGGAACTATAGTTGGTTTCAAATTATTACAAGGTAAAATTCCTTACTTAGCTGAAGTTGCTGCTATGATGACAGGATCTTATATAGGTGGTGGAGCAAACTTTGCTGCTATGTCAGCTGCTTTTGATACTCCAGGAGATGTAGTTTCTGCAACTGTTGTTTCTGATAACTTATTAATGGCGTTATACTTCTTCATATTAATAGCTATACCATCAATGAGTTTCTTCAGAAAACACTTCCTTCATCCACACGTTGATGAAGTTGAAGGGCAAGAAATAAAAGAAGGTGAAACTGCTGCTTCATCTTATTGGACTCACAAAGATATATCTTTAAAAGATTTAGCATTATCTATAGGTAGTGCGTTTGTAATAGTAGCTGTATCAACATCTATAGCTAGCTTCTTATCATCTGCTATTCCAACAAGTAATTCATTTTTATCTATTTTAAATACTTTACTCGGCAACCAATATTTAATAATCACTACTGTTACTATGATTTGTGCTTCTATATTTAGTAATTTCTTCTCTAATTTAGGTGGAGCTCAAGAAATTGGTACATACTTAATTTACATATTCTTCGTTGTTATAGGTGTTCCAGCTTCTATACAATCTATAATAATGAATTCCCCATTATTATTAGTATTCTGCTTTGTAGTTGTACTTATAAATATGCTAGTAACTTTCATATGTGCTAAATTATTTAAATTCAACTTAGAAGAAGCTATTCTTGCTTCTAATGCTTGTATAGGTGGACCTACAACAGCAGCAGCTATGGCAGTTTCTAAAGGCTGGACAAAACTAATTGCCCCTATAATGCTTATAGGTACTTTAGGTTATGTTATAGGTAACTATTGTGGTATTATAGTAGGTAACTTCTTAATGTAGTTTAATGTAGTTTTTTATAAAATAGAAATCTTTATTATAATTATAAAGAAATTTGTTTTTTTAATAAATTTTAAAAAGAAAGCGGGTTTTATAAATGGTATTTGATTGTCATTCTGATTTATTTACTGATGTAACTGTAAAAACATTAAAAGGCGAAAGAAATATTATAAAAAATCATCATCTAAAGGATTTACAACAAGGCGGTTTAATCGGTGGTATATATGTAATATGGATAGACCCACCTTATGATAAATCACCTGAGAAAAGAGCTAAACAAATAGTAGAATCTCTAACTCAAGAAATAAAATCAAATTCTGATATTATAAATCAAATTAAAGATTACTCTGACTTTGAAAAAGGTTTAAAAGAAAATAAATTAAATATAATGGTTGGTATAGAAGGCTTAAGCCACATAGGAGAAGATGTAGATAAACTACATTACTTCCATGATGTTGTTGGTGCTAGACATGCATCACTTACTTGGAACGAACAAAATGCTCTAGCTACTGGTGTAGGTGGTGATCCAACTAGAGGCCTTACTGAAACTGGTAAAAAAGCTGTTAAGAAATTGGAAGAATTAAAAATGTTAGTTGATGTATCTCATGCAAATGAAAAAACATTTTGGGATATAATGGACGTTGCAACTGGTCCAGTTATAGCTTCACATTCAAATGCAAAACATTTTTCATCACATAAAAGAAATTTGACAGATGATCAAATTAAAGCCATAGCTCAAAGTGGTGGAATAATTGGTATGAATGGATACAAAGAATTCGTTAGTGATAAAAATCCTGAAACTGCTTCTGTTAAAAATTTAGTAGATCATATCGATTATATTGCTGATTTAGTTGGTATAGAACATATAGCTTGTGGATTTGATTATTCTGGATTTATTGATGCTGATTGTTTATCTGCATTTTCATGCGACACTTCTAACCCTAATGTTGAAGGTTTAAAAGTATTTACTGATACACCTAATTTAATAAAAGAATTACAAAATCGTGGATATAGTAAAGATGAAATTGATGCTATAGGTTATAAAAACGCATTTAGAGTTATAAAACAGGTTATAGGTATTCCTAACCTTCAAACTATATAAAATATATACTCACTTTAACTTTTATTTAAACAAGATAACATATATGTTATCTTGTTTTTTTATTAACAACCACTACATCCATTATTTAACCGTGATGTGGTACTTTCTTTTTGTCAAATCTATACATATAATAAAATATATAAATTTTATATAACTTTAATTTATGATTTTATAAATTAATATTAATTAGGAGAGATTAAAATGAAAAAGAAAGTTGTTGTAATAATGGGAGGTATTTCATCAGAACGTGAAGTATCTTTAAATTCTGGTAAATCAGTATTAGAAGCTATAGATAGAAATAAGTATGATGTACATCAATTAATAATAGATGAACCAATGGATGTTGTAAATAAAATGCCACAAGATATAGATTTTGCTTTAATAGTTCTTCATGGTAAATATGGAGAAGATGGTACTATACAATCTATGTTAGAATCTATGAACATACCTTATTCAGGATGTGATCCTCTAACTAGTGGTATATGCATGGATAAAAATATGAGTAAGAAAGTATTAAAATCTTCAAATATACCTACTGCTCCATGGACAATTGCAAAATCACTTGATTCAATAGACTACGACGCAATTGAAAAAATGGGATATCCAGTATTTATAAAACCAAATAGCGGTGGTTCTAGTGTAGCTACTTTTAAAGTAGATAGAAAAGAAGATGTTTATGAAGCTGTAAGACAAGGTTTAGAAGTCGATGATATAGTTATGATAGAAGGTTATCTTCCAGGAGATGAATATACATCATTCATATTAAATGGAGAAGTTTTCCCAACTATAAAAATAAGTTCTCCAAATGAATTTTTCGATTATGAATCAAAATATGCAACTGGTGCTAAAGCTGCTACTGAAGAAGTTGTTTATTTAGAAGAAAATCTTCAAAATGAAATAAACTTAAGAAGTGAAGAATGTTGGGATGCATTTAACTGTAGAGCATTTGTAAGAGTTGACTTTATATTATCAAATGGTAAATTCTATGTGCTTGAATTAAATACACTTCCAGGAATGACTAAAACTAGTTTAATCCCTAGAAGTGCAAATGCTAAAGATATATCTTATAGCGAATTAATAGACAAAATAATAGAATACTCATTATAATATATGTTATAATAATAAAGACAATTATATTTTAATAATTTGAAATATAATTGTCTTTATTATTATGTAAATTATTTTACTTTATAATATATTATTAATACAGATAAAGTTATATTTTAATAATTATCAAGGAGGTATATTTTGTTATTTTTTAACTTTGAATTAAACAAAAATGAACCAGTATATATGCAAATTAAACGCTACATAGAAGACTTAATAACAAAAGGACTACTTCCTATAAATAGCAAGCTTCCTTCAACTAGGGAACTCTGCTCTATTTTAAATGTAAGCAGAAACAGTATTTTAAGTGCTTATGATGAATTAAAAACGGAAGGTCTTGTTTATTCAGTAAAAGGTAAAGGAACTTTTGTAAAAGAACAGTCATCTATTGCTACATCTACATGGGATGTAAAGTGGTCTTTATATGAAAATAACTACGCTAAAAATTTAAATAAAATGGATTCTGCAAAAAACGAAATTTCATGGAAATCTGATTTAATTTCATTTAAAAGTATTTCTCCCTCTGGAGATCAATTTGATATGGAAGAGTTTAAAAGAGCATTTTTAAATAGATTTAATTTAGAAGGTCATAAACTTTTAAATTATGGATATGCACAAGGTTATAAACCTCTGATTGAATTTTTAATAGAATATATGAATAATAAAAATGTCGATTCATCAAATAAAGATATCTTAGTTACTAATGGCTTTACAGAAGCTTTAAATATTATAATATCCTCACTTACTGAACCTGGAGATTATATTTTATGTGAAAATCCTACTCATAACGTTACCTTAAAAATATTTAAATCTTTTAACTTAAATATTTTACCTATGGATTTAAATAAAAATAGCCTTGATTTTGATAAGATAGAGGATACAATAGAAAAATACAAACATAAAATTAAATTTGCTTACATCACCCCTTCATATAATAATCCAACTGGAATAGTTTTATCTCCAGAAGATAGATTTAAATTTTATAATATAATGAAGGAAAATAATATACCTATAATAGAAGATGGATTTAATGAAGAGCTACTCTACTCTAGTTCACATATATTCCCAATATGTTCTTTAGATAATAAAAATAATGGTGTAATATATATAGGAAGTTTTTCTAAAATTCTATTTCCTGGAATGAGGATAGGTTGGATATTTGGCGATAAAAATTTAGTTGATAGATTAGTCAGTGTAAAAAGAAGTATAAATATGCATGTATCTTTTTTAGATCAAGGAATATTATATGATTATCTAAAAAATAGTAATTTTGATAAATATTTAAAGAAAATACGAAAATACTATGGAGATAAGTTTAACTTTGCACTACAATGTGCTAATAAATACATCGATTATGAATATGTATTAGGCGATGGTGGGCTTCATTTATTCTTTAAATTAAAGGACATAAATACTAGATATTTACTTCAAAAATGTCATGAAAAAGGTGTTATATTTATGCCTGGAGATGTATTTTTTATAGATAAAAATCAAAATAATTTTATGAGGCTTGGATTTTCTAGATTAGAAAAAAATGAAATCGAAAAAGGTATAAAAATAATTGGTGAGACCATAAATGAAATAAAAAGACGAATAAGGTAAAACAAGGTGTGCTACAAAATATATAATTTTGTGCACACCTTTACTATTTTTCATATAATATTATAATAGTATAAATTATTTGCTTAAAAACTTAACTATTTCTTCTAAATGCATTCCTCTAGATGCTTTAACTAATATAACATCTTCTTTTTGTAAAATGTTTTTAAAGTTTTCTATAGCTTCTTCTTTTATTTCAAAGTAGTAAGTATTTTCTTTATTCATTCCATTTGCTATAGCTTCTTCAACCATAAATCTTGCATCTTTTCCAATTGCTATAAGTACATCAGCATTTTCACTAGCATCTTTACCTACTTGTCTGTGACCAGCTTCAGCAAATGAACCCATTTCAAACATATCTCCTAATACTGCTACTTTTCTATTTTCGTATCTATTTAATACTTTTAAAGCTGCTCTCATAGAATCTACACTTGCATTGTAAACTGAATCTATTACTGTATAGTTATCATTTTTTATAACATCCATTCTAGATTTAGTTATTTCTAAAGTTTCAAGGCCACTTCTTATTTCATCTAAAGTTAAATTTAAAGTTTGGCCTACAAGTATTGCAGCCATAGCATTGTAGATATTATGTTCTCCAACTGTTGGTATATAGAATTGTTCAATCTTTCCATACATCATAACTTTGAATGTTGTGCTATCGTCATCCATTTCAACTCCTACACAGTATATTGTGTTGTCTTTTTCAAATCCAAAAGTTTTTAAATTGTAATTTAAATCTTTTCCTTTTAATGTTGCTAACATATCATCATCGCCATTTACAATTAGTGTACAGCTTTCATCAAAGTTTGTTGTGATTTCCATTTTAGCTTTAAATATACCTTCTCTAGAACCAAGCATTTCAATATGAGAAAGTCCTATATTTGATATAACTCCTATTTTAGGATTTACTATATTTACTAAGTATTCAATTTCGTTAAATCCACTCATACCCATTTCGATTACTGCACATTCATAGCTTTCATCTAAATTAGCAAGTGTTAGTGGAACTCCAAACTGATTATTTAAGTTTTTCATATTTTTAAGAGTTTTATATTGGCTAGATACAGCAGCATATATCATATCTCTTGTAGATGTTTTACCAACACTACCAGTAACTCCTATATATGGTATATCAAATTTACTTTTATAGTATTTTGCTATGTCGCCAAGAGCAAATTCTGTATTTTCAACTTCTATTATATTTATATCTTCTCCAATTATTTCTGTATTGTTATCTTTATTTTTTAATATAGTTTTACATCCATTTTCTATAGCTGAGTTTATAAATTTATGTCCGTCTAAAGATTCTCCTATTATAGCGAAAAATACATTATTTTTATTTGCAAGTCTACTATCTATAACTAATTCATTTATAGACTCTACTTCTTTACTTTTACTAATTAAATTTCCTTTACAAGCATTAACTACTTCTTCTATAGATAAATAATTCATATTTACTCCTCTCTAAACCTTTGATTCTCTAAAAAATTATACCATATATAGCTAAATAATATTATAAGATTTTGTATTTTAATTTAAATTATTTTTAACTGCTTCTCTTAATTTTATAAAACCATTTTTATAAAGTATATCTAATGATTCTCTAAGTTCGTCTACATGGGTTATTTCAAGTGTTACAGTTATGTCTTTATCTTTTACTATATTTAAAATCTCAATTATGTCTAATTCACCTTTGTTTATTCCTAAATGTGAGTCTCTATCCCCAAAGTTATTATGTATATGCATATGTTTTATATATTTTTTAAGTATTTTCATCCATTCCATCACATCTGCTTTTGAATAAGCATTTACATGACCTACATCTAGACATACTGATGTTTTTTCATCATGAATTTCTTCCATAAGTTCATTTAGTAAAAAGTAGTCCTCTTCATGAACATTTTCAATATGTATTTTTATATCGTCATCTTCTTTGCCTTCTTTAAAATCATTCCAATAGGTAGGAGTTCTTTGCATCCATTCAATATAACTATATGTCTTTGGATAATATCCATTGTGATATACTACAAAATTTGCATCCATTTTTTTAGCAACATCGTAAGCTTGCTGCATTCTGTAATTTGTAGCTTTAGTTATTAATTCATCACGGGCTCCTGGAATTAAATCAGCATATGGACCATGTATTCCAAGATTAATCTTCCCATATAAATCACCTAGTTCTCTTTTATAATTTTCTATAAACTCATCTTGTCTATCTAAACAGTAAGGACTAGCAAATAAAACAATTTCTAATCCTATTTCATACTTTTCTAATAAATCTATAATATTTTCTGTTTCTGTTAATTGTGATATATATACCTTCATATTATATGCCCCTTTCTTCATTAATCTAGAGCGCTTTTTATATTCAAACAAATCTAAAATAAACTTTCTACATAATATTTTAATTCACTATAAATATTTTTTTATTTTATTATCAATATTATTGTTTATGAGTTATAATATAATGTAGATTTTAATCAAAGTAAATATTTATTAATTAAATTTTATACCTTGAAGGTAATCTTGACAATAATTATCATCAAGTATTTACTAATTATTAAATTTAAATTTTATATAAAGGTGAGATAGATGAACTTAATAACATTAGAAAACATTAGCAAAAGTTACTCTGAAAAAAAATTACTTGAAGATATTTCTTTAGGAATAAATGATAAAGAAAAAATAGGCTTAATCGGTGTAAATGGTACTGGTAAGTCTACTTTACTTAAAATAATTGCTGGTGCTCAAATACCAGATGATGGTACTATTACAAAAGCTAATAAAGTGAGAATAGAATATCTGCCTCAAAATCCTTATTACGACGAAAACGCTACTGTTTTGGAACAAGTATTTAAGGGGACTTGTGAGGAGATGAAAATTATAGGAGATTATCAAGATGTTTTAGATAAGATAAATAAATCTTATGATGAAAAACTAAATGATAGACTTCTAAAGTTACAAGAAAAAATGGATGCACTAAATCTTTGGGATTTAGAAAGTAGCGCAAAAACTGTATTAACTAAACTTGGAATAAAAGACTTCAATCAAAAGGTAAAAGAGCTTTCTGGTGGTCAAAGAAAAAGAGTTTCGCTTGCATCTGCACTTATTACACCTTGTGAGTTGCTTATTTTAGACGAACCTACAAACCACTTAGACAATGATACTATCGATTGGTTAGAAACTTACTTAAACTCATTTAAAGGTTCTATTTTAATGATTACACATGACAGATACTTCTTAGATCGTGTGACTAATAGAATATTAGAACTTGATAAGGGTATTTTATACAGCTATGAAGGAAATTACTCTGTATTTTTAGAGAAAAAAATGAATAGACTTCAACTTGCTGAATCAATGGAAGCAAAACGCCAAAACTTACTTAGAAAAGAACTTGCCTGGGTAAGACGTGGGGCTAAGGCTAGAACAACAAAACAAAAAGCTAGACTTCAAAGATTTGATGAATTATCAAATAAAAATGACTACACTCCAGAAGATAAATTAGAAATCTCTGTTGGTAGCAGTAGACTTGGTAAAAAAATAATTGAAATCGAAAATCTAAGCAAATCATTTGATGGAAGAACTTTTATAGATAATTTAGATTATACTCTAGCTCGTACAGATAGAATTGGTATAGTTGGTAGAAATGGTCTTGGCAAATCTACTTTAATAAGACTTTTAAATGGTGAATTAAAACCAGATAGCGGTACAATTTCTATTGGTGAAACTGTAAAAATAGGTTGCTTTAACCAAGATACTTCAAAAATGCATCCTGAGATGAGAGCAATAGATTATATAAAAGAAGAAAGTGATTATATAACTACTGCTGATGGACATAAAATTACGGCATCACAAATGTGTGAAAAATTCTTATTTAATGGAACTCTACAATACACACATATTAAAAACTTATCAGGTGGCGAAAAAAGAAGACTTCAATTACTTAGAGTCCTTATGATGGCTCCTAATGTACTTTTACTAGATGAGCCTACAAATGATTTAGATATCGATACTCTAAGCCGTCTAGAAGATTATTTAGACGACTTTAACGGCGTACTTATCTGCGTTTCACATGATAGATACTTCTTAGATAGAGTTTGCAACAAAATATTTGCATACGAAGGTCGTGGAAAAATAAATATATATACTGGAAATTACAGTGATTACTTAGATTATAGAGAACAAGAAAATATCGAATTTGAAGAATTCGAAGATAAAGTTAAAGAAGAAAAACCTAAAGCTCCTAAAAAAGAAAAACCTAAGACTAAAAATAAACCTAAATTTTCTTATAATGAGCAAAGGGAATTTGATACTATAGATGAAGATATCGAAAAATTAGAAGACAAAATAGCTTCTTTAGAAGAAGATACTTCTAAATATGCGACTGATTTTACAAAATTACAAGAAATAATGGATGAAAAAACAAAATTAGAAAATGAATTACAGGTAAAATACGAACGTTGGGAATACTTAAACAACTTAGCTGAAGAAATAGCTAATTGGAGTAATAATTAATATTTTATTCAACAAATTGTATTAACTAGTGTGATTTATGAGGAGGAATAATATGAATATATACGCACACAGAGGCAACAGTGGTTTCTTCCCAGAAAACACTATGTATGCTTTTAAAAAGTCTCTTGACTTAGGTATTTACGGCATCGAAATTGATGTTCAAAAAACTAAAGATGGAATTTTAGTCGTTCATCATGATGAAACTTTAGGAAGAATGTTCGACGGCAAAGGTTCTATAAAAAAATCTACTTTTGAACAACTAAGAGAATTAAATCTAAAAGATGAAGAATTGAAAAATAAAGCTGATTGTAAAATTCCTACATTAGAAGAAGTTTTAGAATTTATAAAAGATACAGATTTAACTTTAAATATAGAAATAAAAAATAACAAAGTTAGATATAAAAATATAGAAAAAGATATTTTAGATATTGTTAAACAATACGAGATGGAAGATAAAGTTGTTATATCTTCTTTCAATTATAAAAGTTTAAAAAGAATTTCAAAATTGAACAGCAAGGTAAAAACTGCTTATTTGGTTGGTCCTCTTACTTTTAAACGTAGAAACTTAAAAAAGATATTAAAAATATGTAAAGACTGCAAATGCACTTATATACATCCATCTTGTGATGTCGTAAATAAAGAATTTGTAGCAGAAGCACATAAAAGAGGTCTTTTAGTACAAGTTTATACTGTAAACTCTGTAACTATCATGAAAAAACTTATAAAATTAAAAGTTGACGGAGTATTTACTAACTATCCTAAAATAATCAATACGCTAGTAAATGGTTAGTATTTAGATTAAAAAACAAGATATAAAACAATTAATCTATCAAATTATCAATATCTATTGACATATTTAACATAAAATTATACAATTTTATTAAATTATTGTGGAGGTTACAAATGGAAAATATACTTAAAGAATTTGAAGTTTTGCAAAAAAACTTAAACGATCTGCCTATTGAGAATTTAAGTGACTACGATTTAAGTAAAACTGCTTTATTTATTGTAGATATTAATAATGGATTTGCAAAAGAAGGCGCTCTATATTCTGATAGGATAAAATCCCTTATAAATCCTATTCATGAATTTGTAAAACCGTTAGAAAACAAGTTAAATAAAATTATAGCCTTTACAGATACTCACGAAGAAGATTCAGTGGAATTATTAAGTTATGTACCTCACTGTCTATCAGGTAGTGATGAATGTAAGGTAGTCGATGAATTATTAGACATTAAAAACCTTGAAATTATTCCTAAAAATTCTACAAATGGCTTCTTTGCTATAGATATTAATATATTGAACGATATAGATAATGTAGTGGTTGTTGGTGACTGTACAGATATATGCATATATCAATTTGTAGTTACTCTAAAGGCTTATTTTAATGAAAAAAACATAAACAAAAACATTGTAGTTCCTATGAATTTGGTAGATACTTATGATATCCCATTTGTTCATCCAGGAGATCTTTTGAACGTGGTATTTTTCAATAGTATGATTCAAAATGGAGTTAAGCTAATTAAGAAATTTTCATTATAAATAACTAAAAACACACACTTCAAAAAAGATGCAAAATTTATACTATTTTGCATCTTTTTTTGTATTTAAAATGAATATAATTTCCTATTTGTTATTAAAAAAGACGACATATGTCGTCTTTTTTAATAATCGTATTCTTTGCAGTTTTCACAAATTGAAACTTTCATTTTTTTGCCTATCATATTTTTATAATCTAGTAAGAATTCATTTAATTGTGAATCGACTAAATTAATACTTTTTGAACTTATAAGTGTTACATTTTCTTTATCTATTATAATTTTAATATCATTTACATCATTTTTTAAATAACTTATTATAAAACTATCATATTCAAGCTTTGTAGCAAATTTATTATAGAAATCAGAATTTTTAACTATATTCTCTTGAGCTTTGTCAATTTTTATCTCCACTTTCGGCTCTTCTTTTGTCTCAGTGTTATTATTCATATTTTTATTTCTGATATCATTTATATTCATAGAAGATATAGAGCTTAAGTCATTTGGATTTATCCCCATACCTCTAAGTTGTCTTTCTATTTCAGACTCATCTACCCCATATCTTTCTAGTAATTTTTTCTGCATATTCATAAATTTTTCATTTGATATGTTGTTTTCTCTCATATATTCATATATTTTAGATGTAAATTGTGACATTGTCATACTACCATCTGCAACAGAAAAATAAAGTTCATACATATAATTTTCAAATTTGTCTATGTCAGTTTCTTTTACTTTATTTTTTAATTCATTAAAATCTATTATTCTATCGTCTGACATCCTAATCCCTCCTGTCTTTATGATATCTCTTTTATTTGTTAGAAATCTTTATTGAAATAAAATTCATAATCAATATAATTTTTTATATACTATAATAAAATCTTCATTCTTAAAATTATACCATAGTTTTTTGAATTGATTATTGATTAATTTCTATATTTTTCTTTTTAGACAATATTATTTATATTAATAGATAGGAGGTGCCTCTTGTCATTTAGACTTTTATTAGTTCTTATTATATTGTTATTTTTAATAACACCCTGATATTTAAATATAATATTATCCAAAAAGAGGTATGAGACATAAAATAATCTATTATATACTATTTTACTCATACCTCCTAATTTTTATAATTTATTATTTCTAAAACATCATTTTTTCTATTTGTTTTGTCATTTCTACAGCGTCATTGAAAAATGATTCTACATCAACTACTGTTTCACTCACATTTGCAAATTCTGAAGCAAAAGTAGCAACATGGCTATCTATGACTTCACCTACATATGATACACATGAATCGTAATTTTTAGTTTCTATTCTATTTATAAAATCTAAGAACATCTTTTCATCAGGATCTTCTTCATTTATTTTTATAATTTCTTCTTTGTCTTTTAGGAAACTTTTTATTTTTATTTCCTTATCTTTGTATGAAGCCTCTACTTCTCCATTTTTAAAGAATAATCTTATTTTTTTATCGCTTTCTTTTGTAAATGCATTTATATTGAAGTTTGCAGTTACATTATTGTCAAATTTAAATATACTAGTTAAATTATCAGCTACGTCGTTGTCACAGTAAAATACACATTTTCCATAAGGTCCTTCTTTTAAGATAGATTCTAAGTTTTCTTTTGTCGGTCTTATATGGATTGAATTATTTATAAACTTTTCTTCTTTTAGATATAGTTTTTTTGCTGAGAATGGACATGATTCCTCTTCTCCACATCTAAAACAATTTTGACTCATTTTTGTATTGAAGTTATCCCAATTAAATGCCCTTAAATCAGAAAAACATGATACCTTTTTACATTTGCCACCACTTAGATTTATCATAATATCTATATCTTGGCAGCTATTTGTAAGCATAATTGCTCCAGTATCGCTAGTTATTCTCCAATTTCCTCTTACATAGTTGTGAACGAAAGTCTTATATCCAACATCGACATTGTATGATATATTTATTAGATTTCCTAAGTCTTTGTTTTGTGTAATTTCTTTTAATTTGTTGTAGAAGTTAGAGTATCTATTGTTATAAGCTACCATAAATAGTCTGTCTTTGTTTTCAACACAAAATTCTTTTAAATGAACAAGCCCATCTAAGCTGTTTGATGCAGGAGTTTCGACTAAAACATCATATCCTTTTACTAGTAATACTTGAGCAGTGTCATAATGTAGTAAATCGTAATGTGATATTATAACTGCATCTGCTAATTTATCGTGAGCTATAAAGTCATTTAAGTTGTCAAATACCATATTTTCATCTATAGGATATTTTTCTAAGAATAAATCTCTTCTACCTTTTTTATTTTCCACAAAAGCAACTATTTCGCATTTATCTTTGTATTTTTCTATTAAAGGTGCATATGTATATGCCCCTCTAAGTCCTGTCCCTATAATAGCTAATTTTATTTTTCCCATACTAAATTCCCCTTTTCTAAAGTGCAAAATATTCCGTATGGTTTAATTATAGTATATTTATATAATTATAGGTAAATTTATTTTCCTTGTATATCTTTTAATTGATTGTCTTTTTTGTCTAATTTATCTAACTTTTTATTGTATAGGAACATATCAAATGCAGCAGCAAATACTATAAGATATCCTATTATACTCATTGTATCAGGATGTTCTCCAAAGAATACTATACCTAATATTGCAGAGCATATTATTCCACTGTAGTCGTATATAGATATTTCTTTAGCTGGTGCAAATTTATATGCAAGTGTAATACCAAATTGACCTATACTTGCAGAAATACCGGCAAGAAGCAGATATACTACTTGTATAGTAGTCATAGGTTTATATACAGCTATAAATCCTGGTAAAATCGCTATAAGTGAAAATGTTGAGAAGAAAAATACTATTGTATAATAATCTTCTTTTTTTCCTAACACCCTTACACAAGTATATGCAAGAGCAGCTCCTACAGCACCTAATACCCCTACTAGATAAGGTATAACTTCTACATTAAAGCTCGGCTTTATTATAAATAAAGCACCTATAAATGCCACACTTACCATTGTAATTTGTTTTATGTTTATCTTTTCTTTTAAGAATAATGCACAGAAAATAACTACTAAAAATGGGCTTAGTTTATTTAACATATTTGCATCTGATAAAACTAGTCTGTCTACAGCATAATAATTACATACGATACCTATTGTTCCAAATATTGATCTTAAAACTAGTATTTTTCTATTTTCTTTTTTACCTACTAAACTTCCTTTGTGTTTAATTATTAAATATAGAGCTATTGCAGCAGCAACTAAATTTCTAAAAAATGTCTTTTGGAAACTTGGTAAATCACCTGATAGTTTTATAAATGCAGACATAACCGCAAATCCACATGCAGATGTGATTATACAAAGTATACCTTTTATTCTGTTTGATTTTATTAGTTTTTCCATATTTTAAGCGAGAATTAAGTATATAATTTCGCGACAAACACCTCCTCATAATTCACCTTATTTTTCTTTTATTTACAAGGTTTATCAATCCCATTTATTAATATACCCTATAAATACAGTTCTAATACTATCACAAATTATTATTTTATATTTTATTTTTTATTTAGTCAAATAGTAATCATTATTAAGTATATGCTAATTTTGATAAGCTTTTCAGACATTTGAAAAAATAATTTAAGTTTTTTAATTTTTTGTATTGCATCTCATACGAATAGTTATAAAATAGTAATAAAGGTATTTTATTATTATTTTTATTTATTTTACTATTGTAGGGAGGTGATTTTATGCAAGACAATTATACTATGCCAATTTATCAAAAAATAGCTTTAGATTTAGCTAACAAAATATATACAGGAAGTATTGCAGAAGGCAGTACTTTATATGGACGTTCTGTATTAGCGGGGAAATACAACGTTTCTCCTGAAACAATAAGACGTGCTATAAAACTTTTAGAAGATATTAAAATCGTTGAAAGTGTTAAGGGTAAGGGAGTTATAGTTTTATCTTCTAAAAAAGCGCTATCATTCATAAAAAAATATCAAGATATTACTAATATCTCATCTTACAAAAGCAATCTTTATAAATTACTTGGTGAAAAGTCTAAATTAGAAAATGAAATCGTTGAAACTTTAAATAAGATAATCGATTATTCAAACAGACTAGAAATTATAAACCCACTTGTTCCTGTTCAATTCACTATTGAAGAAAATTGTAAATACATAGGGAAAACATCTGGTGAAACTAAGTTTTGGCAAAATACAGGTGCAACAATTGTTGCCGTAAAAAGAGGCGAAGAACTTATAATTTCTCCAGGACCATACATAGAATTTTTAGCTGGCGACTTACTTTTAGTAGTAGGTGACAAACATATTTATAATTCTGTTCCAGCATTTTTATATGATACAAAATAGATATTTATTAAAAAAACTGTTACATAAGTTTAAATACTTTTGTAACAGTTTTTTTGTTCTTTTAATTTTATATTTTTAGTTTGATTTTTACTAATTTCCCAGGTAATTTGATTTCTTATTTATAAAAGTTTTTCTTTATCCTCAGATTTTTTAATAAAAGCCTCTATTACTCCACTTTTTGAAGTATATTCATTTTTTTGCTCTTTACTATTATTTTAATTTTAAAATTTCTATATATTTAATTGTAATAATTCTATAATTCAAATGCCCTCTCCTTTATAAATATCTTTTCAACTAATTTATAATTTTACTATTTAACTTATTTTCAAATCACTAATATATGTAAATTTATGCTAATATAATTACATAAAGAAAGGCGGAGGGATAAAACATAATGGAAGTTGGACAAAAAATAATGATTAGCAAAGGATACGTATTTAAAAACTATTTAAAAGGTACAGTAATCGAGCACAAAACAAAAGAAAAAAAGATGACAGATGTACTACAAAGCCATGATATATACGTTGTAAAGCTTGAAAATGGTGAAATTATAGAGATTTCAGACGATGTCCTTTGTAATTATACTGTAATAAAAGATAGCGAGCTTAAAACTCATATTTTATATGATAAATATGCAGATGGCATAACTAATTCTATTTATTATGTCGTCGATATGATCAAGAAGTTTTTTAGAAATTTAAAAAAGAAAAGACAATAATTATTTTATAAGCATCAAAGTAATATTAAAATCTATTGAAAATGCACTTTTAAAGGGGGAAAGCTAAATGCAAAAAACTTTAATAATTTATAAATCAGAAACAGGATTTACACAAAAATACGCTAAGTGGCTATCAAATGAGCTTCAAGCATGAGATGATGATGAAGGGGCTTATTCTTATGCTAAAAAATAAACAACCTGAGTTTTGTGAGATTATTTCTAAGTCTTTTGATGCTAGTAATTTTAGTTATTTAGATGGGCTTGTGGAATGTGTTAGGGGTATGTAGTGAAAAAGATCATTAATCATTGTAGTAGTTTTTACTATTCAATATATTCATCAAATGACTACTAGTATGAAGCTGTCGTTTAGTTTTTGGATTTTCTTCATTCTGATTTGGTTTATATGTTGACTTTTTTCTGGATATTTTTCCTTATAATGATATAGCTTGCCCTATGCTTTATAAGATTTATATTATTTGCCTGACATTATCTTTTTATATACATCTTTTCTATTTTATTGTATATAACTATAATTATGAGAATTAGTAATAGTAGTATAGTTACTTCCTACTTGTTTGACTTTATTATGATATAAATATATTGGATAGGTTTTTATCAAATTTGAGTAATTTGGGGTGTATTCATATATAAAAAATACATTCTTTCAATTTAAAAAGCCTCCTTGTTAATGAACTTATCAGAGAGGCTTTTTATAATTATTCATTTTTTTAATCGCTTAGTACTATACTACTTATCTAAGCTTATATTCTTTACTTAATAAATTTGGTATATCATTTTTTTTATTTAAATCATAAATAGTTTTTGCTTCCTCTATTGCACTAATTGATCTATCACTTGTCATAAACATCGAAGTTTGCTGTGCTACATTAATTAATTTTTGGTTTTCTAAAATTTCATCAGGTATTTCCTTTGAAAAAAATATATCTTCAGAGTACAAAAATATAATATAGTTAACTAAGGCTAATTTTTGTTCGTGCGATAATTTTTTAAATTGTTTATAAAATTTACGATATCTTTTATGCTTTGAATCTATAAACATCATAATAATACTACTTTCTTTTAATGGAAAAACACATATATGTAAATCTTCTATACGATGAGTTTCCTTAGTACAATATATATCATTTATTATATTTCCCTCTAAATCTACAACTAGAGCTACACTACTTTGAAAAGCTATAGGTACAACGTAATCTAATTTTTCATAATAAAATAGATAATATTCATCTTCCCAATTTTTTTTACTTAATCTTTTAGCTTTTTCAAAATCTTGAATATCCTCTTTTAAATCCATTTTTTCAACTTGTTGCATATCATCTTTAAAATTACTCATATATGGTGCTCCTTGCGCAAGTATGTCATATAAAGAATATTCATTTAATCTCTTACTTATTTTTTTTAAATTATTTTTCATAGCTATTTGTGCAAGCATCTGAGGTGTAGGTTCTTTATCATAGTTATCAGGATTTTCATACTCCTGAAATATCTGTCCATCGCATTCCCTACATATGAGCTGAAATGTTCCAGATTTATTTACACCTTTTTCATAATCTATAAATGGTATATTATTTAATTTATTTGAATAATATACATTTCCATCAGTTGCTATATTCTTCAAGCAAAATGCTGGAATAGAATGTGAATTACAAAAACTACTTTTTTCTTCTTTACAGTAAAAACATTTTTGCAATTTTGATTCTTTTCTAGCTGTTGATAAGAATTTATTTATTTTTTTCTTATATCCAATTAATATTTCTTTAGGTATATTATTAGTTATATCATTATCCATTCCTACTTTAAGAAAATCAAAATCTTTTTCCATAATATTGTCTCCTTATATAAATCTAAATTTTTTATCCTATATAGAAACTCCCCTATAATCTATACTTTAATAAGAGAGTTTCTATATTCATAAATTTATATCAACATTCCATTGAATATTTGTTGTAAAAAATATTTTCTAAATCGAAAATATTCATAAAAAAATACTAAACCAAACCCTAATCCACATAATATATAAATCCAAATCAATTTACTATTTAAATAAATAAAACATCCTATTTCTGCAATAGAAAACATAAAACTTATCATAGATAAATTCCTTGCCATTCCATATATAGCTAAAAATACAAATGCCGTTGAGTAAATTTCAGGATTATTCTTCTCTACATAACAAATCAGTGTCCTTATATCTTTAGAATTATAGTCAACATTAAAATATCTTTTGTATTCTCCTTGAAATGAATTATATAAATCTAAACTAACTACTTCCTTCAATTCTAGCTTAGATTTTAAAAATTCTATATTTCCGAAAATACTCTTTTCTATTACAAAAGAGCTTACAGAAGATATTATATGACCTAAGCAATAACCAATTAATACAACTAGGATACTATAAACTGCTTTATTATATTTAGCTAAACTTTGTAGTGCGACAATAAAATTTAACTCTTTACATATATTTTGATAAAAAACATATGCATACAAAAGAAAAACTAACCCAGGAACTAAATATCCAAAAAAATCATATAAAGTTGCCTTTATTCCTAACTTGTCCATTGTTACCTCTTTTCTTTAATATAGTTTTTTTATTTTTACCATTGATTTTTTTATATTATCCATTAGATTTAACTTTCTATTGTTATATAAATCAATCTCTGAATAACTTATATCAAACTTAAATCCCCAATTATCTCCTTTATATTTTTCTGTTATTCCATTTTTATTTTTAGATGAGTATATTTGCTTGTTATACTTCAAAAACCTCTTTAACTTATTTGGAAAACAAGTTATCGTTAATATTATATTTTCTGTCATATCTGCTATATTTTTTTCTAAATATTTGTTTACGTCTTCTGAATGTCCTATGATGAAAAGTACTTTTGGATATGATGTTGAAGTTTTAAAAGGAAAAGTCTCCAAAACTATAAATTTATTGGTTTCTCCAGTTTTTATTGCATATAATTTAAAAATATCAAATATATATTCAATACGATGATTTAAACCATCTTCTTCTGATTTGCAAAGTAAATATATCATTGATTATCCACCTCCTACAAATAACATCCTCTTGTCGTAAGATGTGCACTTCTTAGTGGCAATTCAATATCTCCATCTATTTTCGTATTTTTTATATTATACCCTTTATCTGGCAGTTTATCTGAACCTCCATTTGTATCACCTGTATTATCAGAAACTATATATACAACACTATTGTCACCGTCCTTAGCCTCAAATATTTTTTCAGCTTGGACCAATTTGCCATGATGAGGTAACTGTATATACTGATATGATTCTACTTTATCCTCAATAGCTGCAAAACTTGAATCTCCACTTAACAATAATTTTTTATTATCTATTTTTACAGAAACTTGTACACTAGCTGCATTTACTATTGTTTCTCTATCAATTGTATCTCCTTGAGTAGTATCTAAAGCTTTTGCATTAGCTTCTAAAAAATACTCTTTACTTGGACCAACTATAGTTACACCATCTATAACTTTTTTCCCTTCCTCCATTTCTTCTAATAAATCTTTGTTTCCTAATTCATTTATATTGTCATACATTTCTGTGATTTGTTTTTTTAGTTTTTCTCTATTTTTTCTACCATCATCAATTATATCTAAAATTTCATCTACATACTTTAATAACAATATAGTAATTACTTTTGAAACTTTTTCATTTTCAATAAGATATGGTATTCCATCGAAGTGGTCATCATCATTATGTGATAACACAACAACACATTTTTCTATACCTCTTTTATCCATATATTTAATAACTCTTTTTGCATGTTCTATACAACCACAATCAAATAGTGCTATTTCTTTACCATTATCTATTATAAAACAGTCACCATTGTTTGCTTTTATATCTTCATAATTTTTTGCACTTAATACTATTACTTTCATATAAATTACCTGCCTTTCTTTTTATTCCTACTTGGAATTTTTAATAAATATATTACAGATATATTATATTTATATCTGTATTTAATTTGTGTCAAATTTTATTTCCGAAACGTATCTGATATATCTGAAATAAATATTTATATTGCACTCTAGGTAATTTTATATTAATATATTTATATACCGTATACATTTCGGTAAGGTCAAATTTTAAACCAAAGTCAAATCTTTGGTTATTTTTTTATTTAAAATTTTGGAATTGCACCGAAAACACCTTTAAGGTATTTTTCACTAATATTGTCATTTTTTCTTATATTTAAAAAATCACTCAATCTTGAAAGTTTACTTTCCCCATACTCATTCTTGTCCATAAACCATACCTGATCCCTTCTACATTTTTCTAATAACAATGTATTATGTGTAGAACATATTAACTGAGCATTTTTAGGATTAATAGAAGTATCATTAAATAATTTAATAATAAACTCTACTACTAACGGATGCAATCCATTTTCTAGTTCATCTATAAATAAAACCCCGCCTGTATCTAGAGCTTCAAAGATAGATGGTAAAATTCCAAATAATTTTATTGTGCCATTTGATTCATATTTTAAAAACGGCAACTCGACTTCTGAAACTTTTTTATGTTCTTTATAAACATCATGTACTGAACTTACATCTACCCTAATATTTTTTATAATAACATCCTTGCTTTGAAATTCATCATCCTCATCAATAGGAATATCTCCATTCTCCTTTAAATCAATAATTAAATTCTTTACTGTTGGGTCTACAGACTTTAATATATCTAAATATCGTTGAATAAATTCCTCATTTGTATTTTCTTCATTAAATCGAGTATTTCCATTCATATTAGCCATATTAATAATATCGATTCCCATTATTTCATTTATTATATCATTAGCTAATTTATTATTTAAAAGTGCAGCCATAGCCAGGCAAAGTGAATTTTCCCTAACTACATTTACATTTGATTTAAATTTTGCTAGATCTGATCTAAGGATTATATCTTCAAAACTTGGAGATGTTCTCTTTATCAATACCTCCTTTCTTTTATTTTTTTTTGTTAATAACTCACTAATTATTTTTCCATCAAGTATTTCAAATTCATAGCTATACAATATTTCATCAATAATAATATCTACCCCAAATAAAGTTGGTTTATATTTACTATCGCTATCAAATTTAAAATTTTCTATAGGTGAGTTTAACTCTTTCTTTATAATAGGAACCTCTAGAATCTTATTACTTTTAGATCCTATTACAGTTGACATTACTATTATTTGTCTTAATTTATTTAATGCTAAAAATAAATTTGTTTTACCTGAACCATTAGCTCCAAATATGTAAGTAACTTTATTGTATCTGTTATTCCTACATTCAAAAGTATTAGTTTTTATAAGTTCTTTTCTAGATGAATTACATAACGTAGTTATATATATTTCATCTTTGAATGATGCAAAGTTAGAAGCCCTAAAAGATTCTAACATAATTATACCCCTTTTATTTTAGTTTTATTTCTAATTATAATTATACTGATATATTTTTATTGTGTCAATGAATTATTTTACTTTTTTGTTATTTTTTTACAAATACCTCCAATAACTTTGTTCTATTAATTGTTTTTTTTGAATATATTTGCTATTTTTTTAGTTTTATTAGTATAACGGAATAACTAAGTACTAACAACAATTATCTAAAAAAATAACTAATTTAGAAGGTTTTTCTTCTTTTATGTCGAAATTTAATATATATATAGGAGGTACATTATGCAAGATAAAAATATTCATTCTAAACACAAATGTATTAATTGTGGTGGTAATTGTGAGTTCAACAAACTCAAAGTTTCAGTATCTGTAAATATGCTAGAATCACCACTTGACACATTTACTAGATATCAAAAATATTTACAACACAATAATGAAATTGGAAATTTAGAAATAAGAGTTTGTAGCAACTGCGGTATGTATCATATTTATAAAGATAATATCGAAATCTATCCTGGATTATTAGATACACCTGAACCACATCAAAATATGCCTGATACCGTTAAAGAAATCTACAATGAATCTAGAGAGATTTTTTCAAAATCTCCACGAGCTGCTGCCGCTTTACTTAGGTTAGGTCTTCAAATTCTGTGTAAAGAATTAGGAGAAAAAGGAAAGGATATAAATAATGATATTCATAAATTACATGAAAAAGGATTAGACCAAAGAATTATTAATTCATTAGATATAGTAAGGGTAATCGGTAATGAAGCTGTTCATCCTGGGGAAATTGATTTAAATGATAATAAAGAAATAGCATTAAACTTATTTAACATTATGAATATGATAATAGAGGATACCATTGCATCTAAAATAAGAAATACTCATATAGAGGAAATGTACCGTAATTTACCTCAATCAAAGCTAAATGCTATAAAATATAGAGATAAATAGATATCTTATTTGCTGAATAGGAGCTATCAAAAAGTAAAACTTTTGATAGCCTCCTATATTCTATCTTTTAATATCTTCTCAGTATTTACTTTCTATAACTCTCTAAAATTATTATTGGCTTAATTCCATAAAACAAAAAAACACCCCAAAAAAATTGAGGTGCATACATCCACTCTAACATATATCGTAATAATAATCCAAAAGCTTGTTAGATCTGCTTGGGTGAGCCAGTTTTCTCAACGCCTTTTTCTCGATTTGTCTAGCCCTTTCTCTTGTAACATTAAATGCTCTGCCGACTTCTTCTAGTGTTTTTTTCTCACCATCGCCAAGTCCAAATCTTAGTTTTATTACTCCTTTTTCTCTTTCGCTCAATGTATCTAATACGTCTTCTATTTGGTCTTTTAAAAGTGACATTGTGACGATTTCTTCTGGTGAGTGTGCTTCTTTGTCTGGTATTACTTGTTCTAATTCTGTGTCATCTTCTTGTCCAATTGTCGATTCTATTGATTGTGGTCTTTGTGATATTCTTATAACTTGTACTACTTTTTCTACTGGTACATGCATTCTTTTTGCGATTTCTTCTGGTTTAGGTTCACGTCCTAACTCTTTTGCTAGTTGTGATGATATTGTAGATACTTTATTTATTTTTTCTACCATGTGAACGGGTACTCTTATTGTTCTCGATTGATCTGCTATGGCACGAGTTATTCCCTGTTTAATCCACCATGTTGCATATGTGCTAAATTTAAATCCTTTTGTATAGTCAAATTTCTCTGCTGCCCTTATAAGACCTAGTGTTCCTTCTTGAATCAAATCTAACATAGCCATCTCTTTTCTTGCATATTTCCTAGCTATGCTTACAACTAACCTAAGATTTGATTCTACTAGTATTTTTTTTGCTACTTCATCTCCTTCACAAATCCTCTTTGCAATATCTAATTCTTCTTGTCTACTCAAGAGTGGTATTTTTCCTATTTCTTTTAAATAAATTTTCATCGAATCATCTAATTTGACGAGGTTATTAGAGTTGCCTTCTAGCGAAATATCAGATTCCTTCACCTTATTTATTCCTATCGAATTGTTATTTAGCATCATATATTGCCCCCCTTGTTAATAATTTACTTATTTATATACGTTTTGTATATAATCTAATAAAATACTAATATTTTAGTAAAAAATTAATAATGTGTGCCTTGAAATATTTTGATGTGCATTAATCGAAATTTATTAGTATTCTTATAATATTCTACATATTTTTTAAAAATCCTTCTAAATAATTTATCTTTTGCTTTTTATCTACAGTAAATTCCATACTTAATCTATATATCATGTTTTTCCTCCAAATTGTAAATTAATTCCTATTTTATAATAAATCTTCACATATGTAAAATGAGATTTTATATATTTGACTTTACAAATCTTTTGGTACTATAATCATCTTAATCCCGTAGAATATAAAGGGGGTGTATGCTTTGAAAAATTTTGATTTTGATGAGGAAACAATCTATAAAAACAGATGGATTATACAGTTTGTATTGATTGTCGTTCCTTTTATGGGAAGTTTAGATGCGAGTATTGTTAATGTAGTTTTGCCATCTATAAAAAAGGACCTCGGCATAAACTTATCGCTTTCTAGTTTAATTGTGTCATCATATATTATAACTGTTGCAACTACGATTATAATATTCGGAAAGTTGGGCGATTTAAAAGGAAAAGGCCGAGTTTTTTTATATGGAATAATCGTATTTATATTTGGCTCTTTTTTATGCAGCATTTCGCCGAATATAACTATATTAATTATTTCTAGAGTTATACAAGGTATCGGTGCTTCGATTGTTATGGCGAATAATCAAGGGCTTACTGCAATCGTATTCCCACCTAATGAAAGGGGACGCGCACTTGGTCTTTCTGGGTCTGCTGTTGCATTAGGTTCTATACTCGGCCCTGCTCTTGGAGGATTTATTATGACTTATCTAAGTTGGCATTTTATATTTTTAATAAATATTCCGATTGGACTTATTTCATTTATAGTTGGATATAAAACTCTTCCCGCTAGAAATTCTACTTCGGATGTAAAATTAGATAAATACGGTGCTTTTGTATTTTTTATATCTATCTTTATATTGTTTTCATCGCTTTTAGTAAGTCAAGATATGGGATTTAGCAATTTATATGTGATTTTAGGTTTCTTCATTGGTTTTGTATTTTTATTTTTCTTTATAAGACTTGAAAAAAAATTGAAAGAACCTATGTTAAATCTAAATTTATTTAAGATTAAATCGCTTTCATTCAATTTAGTTTGCGCATTTATTTATTATTTTATCTCAAGTTCTATAAATTTAATTATACCTTTTTATCTTAGTGACACTTTTAACTATTCACAATCACAAATTTCAACTATTATTTTAGTCAACCCACTTATAATGTTTTTTATCGCACCTGTTAGTGGTTATTTGTCAGACAAAATTGGACCGAAAAAAGTCACACTTGCTGGATTATTTATAATTATTTGTTCTATGATTTTAATGATAAGACTTGACGAAAACTCACTTAAAGTATATATACTAGCATCTTTATGTGTATTCGGTTTTGCAAGTGGCACATTTAACTCTCCTAATACTACATTAGTTATGAGCACAGTTAAAAGCGAATACTTAGGTATAACTGGAAGTATAAATTCACTTATAAGAAATTTGGGAATGGCTTCTGGCACATCGATTTCGACATCAATTTTATACCATCAAATGAGCTCTCTTGCAGGACATAAGGTAGAAGATATAGTATCTTCTTATTTTGTATATGGTATGAAAAGTGTATTTGTAGTCTTGCTTACTTTATCTATAACTGCATTTATATTATCTAATATAGATAAAAAGTTGGATTTTGATAAAAATTAATTACCTAAAAAATCGGAGCTATTTGTAGCTCCTCCTTTAGGCTTCTAAATTATCTATAATATCTAGTAATTCATATATTTCTTCATACTCACACATAATTCCTTCTTTTAACATATTTCTAAATTCATTTGTATTTACAAATTTAGCTCTTGCAACTTCTTCCTCTTGTAAAACTAACTCATCTAGATTTACATCTTTTCTTATGAAATATATATCCCAAATCATGCCTAATCTATTTTTCATAAATGATTTTACTAATTTACATTCATCTTTATCTATATGAATTCCTAATTCTTCTCTAAATTCTCTTACACAGCCTTCTCTTGTATTTTCTCCAGATATAATTCTTCCTGTTGTAAGGGCCCACATTCCCGGCAAAAGTTGACACTTGTTTGACCTTTGTTGGACAAGTATTTGTTTATTTGAATTTATAATCCAACCTTCTGTAGCTAGATGATATTCATCTTCTCCCCATTTTTCATATTTACCTTTTTTTCTTCCTGTAAAGTGACCATCTTTATCATAAATATCCCAATACTCCATAATTTTACTCCTTTAAATAAACTAAAAACTTTACTTTATATTATAATAAAGGACTATTCAAATGAACAGTCCTAAAAAATCTATGCTTCTTCTACAAATTCAATAACACCTTTATCAAGTCTTGATATTCTTGCAAGAGAATATACATCAAATCCTCTATCATCAAGTTTTTTACGACCAGGTTGGAATGATTTTTCGATTACTATACCTATTCCTGAAACAGTAGCTCCTGCTTCTTCGATTAATCTTATACCACCTTGTGCTGCTTCTCCATTTGCTAAGAAATCGTCTATTAATAATATTTTATCATCTTTATCTATGTATTTTTTAGATAAAGTAAGTTCATAACTAGTTCCTTTAGTAAATGATGTTACTTTTGTTTGATAAACCTCTCCGTTTAATATTTTTGATTGTTGCTTTTTAAGTATAACCATTGGTACATCTAATTTTATAGCTGCCATAACTGCTGGAGCTATTCCAGAACTCTCTATAGTAAAGACTTTTGTTATGCCTCTATCCTCAAAATAATTTGCAAATTCTTCTCCTATTTTTTGCATAAGTAAAGGATCTACCTGATGATTTAAAAAACCATCCACTTTAAGGACAGTCTCATTTAAAGCAGTTCCTTCTTTAAGTATTTTTTCCTGTAATTCTTTCAAATTTGTCACCTCATCTATTTTTTTAAAAGTTTAAAAGTATTAGATAATTATACCATAATATATTTTCAATGTACATAATACAAATTTAATACACAAAAATTCAAGTTATTAAACATAGAAAATTATTAATAAACAATATTTTTTTATTGATAAACGATAAGTAATTATTGACGTATTGTATCTTTTTTGTTATTATTAATTCATACATAATCATTAAATTAGTAAATAAATATATTATTTTCAATTTAAAACACTGGAGGTTGTTATGAAACAAAGTGAATTAGCAAAATCATTAAAATTATTTATAGGATTGACCTGTATAATACTAGCAATTTGTGCATTTGTCATTATCCCAAAAGTAGGAAAAGATATAATACTAGAAAGTCCAGAGTATTCTTACCTTTACTACCCATTTTTAGTATTTATATGGATTACAATAATACCTTTTTATGCAGCATTATTTGAAGGTTGGAAAATTTCAAATGAAATAAATAAAGACAATTCTTTTTCTAAGAAAAATATGGATTCTTTAAATAGAATAAGAAGATATGCACTATCTGAATGTTTTTTATATTTTGCAGGAGCCTTAATTTTATTATATTTTAATTTGCTACATTTAAGCATTTTAATTATAATATTATTTGTAATCTTTATAGCTATGTGTATTTCAGTATTTACAGCTGTACTTGCACACCTTGTACAAAAGGCTTATGATTTAAAAAATGAAAATGATCTTACAATATAAATTGTATAAAATATAGAGGTGATCTTATGAGTATAAGAATTAATTTAGATGTTGTTCTTGCTAAAAAGAAAATGAGTGTAACGGAGCTTTCTGAAAAAGTTGGAATAACTATGGCCAATATTTCAATCTTGAAAAATGGCAAGGCAAAAGCAATACGCTTTACAACACTAGATAAAATATGTGAAGTTTTAGAATGTCAACCTGGCGACATTTTAGAATACACGAAAGATGATAAATGATAAAGTGATAGAACTAATCTATCACTTTATTTTTTATATTCTCTCTATTCTATTTCATCCACTATACCAGCCATCTTTAAAAGCATCTTTGCATTAGTTGTGACACATCTACCGTCTTGTATATTGTAATCGAATTTTATTTCACCATTTTCGTAGTATTCAGCGAAATGGTAGTTTACAGCATTTATATTATCGTCGTTTTCTAAATTACAAAGCTCGAAATCATGTGTTGAAACTAAAGTTATACTCCATGGTTGTGATAGCTTTTTAATAGCTTCTGTAGCACAAATTATTCTATCTGCTGAGTTTGTACCTTTGAATATTTCGTCTATTAGACATATCATCGGCATCTTATTTTTATTGTATTCTGTCATATCTTTTATTCTTAAAAGTTCAGCATAGAAAGTTGAAATACCTTTATTTACATTATCTTCAACTCTTATTGATGTAAGTACCTTCATAACAGATGTTTTAAATTCTGATGCAAGCGCTGGCCCTCCAGCATATGATAAGACTAAGTTTATACCTATACTTCTTAAAAATGTTGTCTTTCCAGACATATTAGAACCTGTTATAACACAAGTTTGACCTTTTAAAGTTATACCATTTCCAACTGCATCTTCTATTTTTATAAGAGGATGTTTTAGATTTTTAAAATCTATTTCAGGTTTTAAGTCATCACATTCATTTACTTTTGCAAAAGTATAGTCATCTCTTACATATGTAATAGATGTTAAACTTATAAGGGCTTCTATCTCTCCTACTATTTCTAAATATGTTCTTATATTTTTACCGTAAGATTTTTTCCATTTATCAAACATATCTATACAGTAGAAATCCCATAAAACTATAGCATTAAGTATTATATTTGCAACGAAATTTTGTCTTAAATCTATATATGAACCTATTTTTTTAAGCTCTTTTATAGCTTTTAAACTTCCTCCGTCTTTATTTAAACCTTCTTTTAATTCTTTTAAATAAGAACTTTCAAAGTCTTGTTTGTCTATTTCTTTAAATATATTTTCATATACTTTTATATTTTTATAGAAATCTCCAATTGGCAATAATATAGAAGTACTTTTTTGCATATTTAAAAATGCAAGCAATAAGTTTATTATTATCACTACTTTTAAGACATTAAAATAGAATGTTCTATTTATTCCTATAAGACAAAGTGCTAATACTGCTATAAGAATAGCTGGCAATACTATCATAAGTATTTTGTTTAATTTAACTTGATTAGGTGTTTCATCTTCACATACTTCTATAAACTTCTTAATTTCTTTATTTATATTTTTCTTTTTATTTTCTTTTGTTAAATACGATAAAGTTTCTATTTCATTTGCAAAATCTTGCATATTAGATAGTTCTTTTACAGCTTCTTGGTGTTTAATTATATAATCTAATTTATAATCATTTTGTTTTAAATGTTTTACCAAAGATTTTTTACCGTATATAGTGTTTGCGCTACATATATATTGATATAAAGAGCCTTCTCCAAATATATCTAAGTCCTTTAAGTAAGGCATATTTTCGTCTAGGTATTCAGTTCCTTTATCTTTAAAGTCGTACCAAGTACCATTTAATCTTTTTATATATTTTTGATATACTTGAATCTTACTTTTCTTATATTTTATCTTTAATTCAATATCGCTATGTAATTTTACAATTACAAAAAAGATAATTGTTAAAACTGCTACAAAAACATAAAAAATATCGATTTTTTTGAAATATCCGTAAGATAATAATCCCATTATTAAAATGAATAAAGCTACTCTTATCCAACTTATCAAGTCGCTCTTTTTAGTCATTTCATTTAAGTCTTTTTCGACTTTTAACTTTTCAGTTTTATAACTTTCAATTTTCATTTAAAAATCTCCCTACAAAATTATTTTTCCTATACAAAAGAGTATAACAGATTTTGCCTTCTGTTATACTCTTTTATTTGTTAAGATTTATTAAATTTGATTTTCTATATATTTATCATTGTTTTGTCTTGACCACAAACACCTTCAAAATCTCTAATAAATGCATCTACAGCACATTCAACTGCATCTAGTTTAATTAATCCATCTATTACATCTGGTGATACTGTAGCTGCTCCTATTCCGTATTTAGCTAACTCTAATACTTGTTGTGAATTTTTAAAGCTGGCTGCTAAAACTTGTGTATCTATATTATTTTTTACATATATATCATGTATGTCTTTTGCAACTTTCACTCCATTTGAACCTAGGTTGTCTATTCTATTTACATATGGAGCTGCATATTTTGCCCCGGCTTTTCCAGCTAAATAAGCCTGCATTTGTGTATATATAGCAGTAGCAGTTATATTTACACCATCATGCGCTAATATTTTTATAGCTTTTAGACCTTCTTTTGTAACTGGTATTTTTATATATGTATTGTCTCCTAATTCTTCTCTTATTTTATAAGCTTCTTTTATCATATTTTCTGCATCTTTTGATATAACTTGTACATGAAGTTCTCCATCTTTACTTATAAACTCCCTTATCTCTTTTAATACTTCATATGGATTTCTCTTTTCCTTTGCTAAAATAGATGGATTTGTAGTAACCCCATCTACTGGATAATACATATACATTTCTTTTATTTTTTCTAAATTCGCATAATCTACTATTAATTTCATAATGTCACCTTTATTTATATTAAATTATCTATCTATATTTTAGCCTTATATATTTATATAATTAATACGCTCATTTTCCAATTATAAGAAATTTTTAGCTTTATTAAAAAAATAGCTACCATATAAATTTATATATTATATGATAACTATTTTTAAGTTTATTTACTATATATTTAAGACAAATACGCCATTTTATTGTTTAAGTAAGTCATAAATGTATGTGCCATTAATTTATGAGCCTTTTCATTTGGATGTATCCCATCTTCACATATAAAATCATCTGTATTTTCTTCTAATATAATCGGAGTTCTTATATCTATTAAATCACATTTTTGTTTATTTGCAATATCCATAAGGGCTAGTGAATATGTCTCTTGATGTCTATAAATCCTATCTATATTTCCCATCCATTTCTTTATATTATCTGTATTTAGCCCATTTTTGCCAAACCAATCGAAGTATTTTTGAGAAGAAAGTGGAGGTAAATTTGTAAGTATCGGTTCTATTCCATTTGCTCTAAATTTTTCTATAATAGCATTTATACTTTCTATAAATTTAGGTAATGGTGTATTTGGATAATACTCTTTATCTGGATTTTCAGAAATCTCTTTCCAATTGTAATCACAATCATTTCCACCTAATTCAACCAATACATAATTAGGATGATCGCCTTTTGACAAACTCTTGTCCATAAGTCTCATAGCCTTAGTAACAGTAAGTCCAAATTTAGAATTATTTTTTATCATAAGGTTGTATTCTCTTTTAATAAGTTCTATACTGCTATCCTTAAGTAGAGAATATCTATCTTTTCCCTCTTCTAAAACTACTCCTTTTAATACTGAATCGCCCCAAATAGCTATTTTCTTCATATCCACCATACCTTTCTTTTATAAATTCATTTTAATCACTAGTTTTTAAATTTTTATTTTTACACTATGTAGTATTTAATACTATATTATATCTTTTGAATAACCAAGTCAAGTCTTTTTATTATTTATACTATTTTATGTAGTATTTAATATTATATGAGCTACTTTTTATTATTATTGAATAATTTAATGCTACATGGTAAAATTTTTAAATAAGCACTTAAATATATATCAAAAGGAGCGGATAAATTTGGACTTTAAAGATTCACACTATATAAAAGAAATTCTAGACTTTCATCTTCCTAGGTTTGATGAGCTTCCAAATATAGATTTATATATGGATCAAGTTTTAAGCATTATAGAAAACTCTTTAAGTATATTCTCGTCTGAAAATGAGGAAAATATAATTACTAAATCTATGATAAATAATTATGTAAAACAAAATGTTATCGAAAAACCTTTTAAAAAACGCTATAAAAGATTTCATGTTTCATACTTAATTATTATCTCAACTTTAAAAAGAGTTCTTAGTATTTCTGAAATATCAAAAATTATAAATAATCAGGACTATGAAGTAGAAGAATTTTACAATATGTTTTGTTATGAATTAGAACGTTCTCTAAAAGATACATTCGTAGGAGAGGTTGATTGTGACAATACTGAAAATAAATTAATTGAAGATAATATACATAATAAAATATTAGTCGCATCAATTCGTGCATTTTCTAATAAAGTATATGTTCAAAAGTTGATTGAATTTAATGAGGAAGAACAAAAAGAAACGCTTTGTTAGGAGTAATATGTTCATAAATACAAAAAGCCAGTAAAATTTTTTAAAACTTTGCTGGCTCAAATTTTATTTTAATTTATGTATTTTAAATTTGTCAGAGTCTAAACTTAAATATTCAACTTCTTTATTTTTAGTTATTATAAAGTATTTATTATATAAATCTTTTCTTGTTTCATTTTCTAGGATCTCAACTATTAAAATCTCCTCTTCATAGATTGGTACCTTGCCTAAAAATTCCATAAACTGAATCACATCGTGATCACAATATCCTTTAATTAAGATATTGTCTAATACTTCTCTAACTTCGTATTTATCGTCTATATCTATATCTTCTAGAGATTTATCTATATTTACAAATACTCCATTTTCGTATATCTCAACTTTTATAGGGTCATTTTTTAGTTTATCTTTGTCTATTTGTGAAAATAAATCTTTTGATATATAGTTAATTCCTTCTATTCCACATAAAAGCCCATATCTGTGGTGATTTATATATTCATCGTAAATTTCTTTATCTTCAATATCTTTATTTTCGATAAGCTCCATCTCAAATAAATTAAAATACTCTGTTTTAAAATTTTTTTCAGATATAAATATATTTGCACATAGTGACTTTAATATTTGTCCGCATTTTTTAACAAAGTCTTTTAGATAATTTATAAAGTAATCAAAATCGTAGTCTAGTATATATCCACTTATATTAAAACTTAGAAAACCGTAGAAACCAAAATCATCATTTTCTGTATTTTCGTTTCTTTCTATATATTCACAATTAAAATTAAGGCCTATATCTTGTGGTGTTGGCTCACTTAAGTAGTCTACATTTGTATTTTTCATATTGTTAATTATGTAATCTTTTATGCTGTCTATGTCGTTTAAGTCAAATTCAAACTCTATCTCGCTCATATCCCAATCTTCCATAAATATTCTTTTTGATATAAGATCTTTATACTCAAATTTAGTAGATATACTTTCAGATTTTAGTATTGCATCGTAAAGTAAATTTATTTTTTTATTTAAATTATTACCTATATTATTAAATTTATTGTGAAGATATTTATTTGTAATAGGTTCTTCATTAAATTCCATATCAAATATGAAATCATCTTCAAACTTTTCTATTAAGTCTTTTTCTATTAATTTTAATAAATTAAGTATATTTTCGTTTTTTTCATTTTTAAAATTTAAATAAAGACACAAATTTCTATTATCTATCTTTTGTTTATCGCTAAATATACTTGATTTTTTATATTCCATATTATTCTCCCCTTTAGACATTTATTTATTATAATTTTTAACGTATTTTTCAAATGCCTCTATATAACTTTTATTATTTCTTCTTTTTACAGCGTATTGATGAAGCTCTATTATTATTTTATCTTTTTCCCTTACAAAATGATATAAAATCCTAAGTTGAGTATTGTCAGCATATCTAAATTTATACGTGTAGAAGTTATTGTCAAATACATCGTACTTTATAGCTTCATTGTTGAATATCCTTTCAAAAGGCTGTCCATTTTCTTCAAATTGAAGAATCAACTCACATAATTTATTTAAAGCTTTGTATATAGCTTCCTTTGTCTTCTCATTTTCTTTATTGAATTTTTTATTGTTTATACTTATACAAATTTTATCTTCCATACATATACCACCTGTTATATTAAAATTTCACTAATTTATATTATACTACTTTTTGCATATCATTACTTATTATACTACTTATAATTATATTTATATTTTTTTATTTTAAAATAGGGTTTTTTAATAACAAAATTTAATATATAGATTTATTTTCTTTTTATGGATTTTATGATAAAATAAGTAATATGTTTTATTATGCCTTAAAACTAAATATGATTTATGCGATTAAAATATATTACATAGGCTAAAATAATTAAAACTAAATATCTTTTGAAATTAGGAGGATCGATATGGGTTTAAAAGACAGATTTGCCGAATCATATGCTAAGTCAAAAACTATGAGTGGACCTGAAAAAAGAGCAAATGAAATCATGGGTAAATTATTAATGAAAAAAGCAATCATACCTATAGTAGCTATGATTATATTAATAATAGTTGGTGCTATGATGCATATCAATGGTTGGATAGTTCTTGCAATCAACTTAGGTATATGCGTTGCTACTTTCTTCTATATAAGAAAACAAGCTCAAGAGTTCCAAAACTTTACACCTTATGTAGGTAATCTAATTAGTTTAGAGCAAAAAGGTAAAAAAGAGTACGTTGCAATATTAAAACAAGGTAAAAAACCTATAAAATTAAAAATAACTCACGGTGCTGAAGATTTACAAAATATAAAGAAAAATCAATTAGTACAAATAAGTTACAATCAAAAATATCAAATTGCAATATTAGTTACTAGATAATAATTGTAATTTAAAAAAATAAGCAGCCAAATGACTGCTTATTTTTTTATCTAATATCCATCATCTCCTTCATATATATTTTTATTATATACAAACTCCTTATATATTTTAAGTGCATTAGCCAGTTGGTCTGGACATGAAGTTCCTCTCATTTTACAAGGTACTTGTTCAAGTGTATCTATAATATAATCTATATTTTGCCCCCTGACTAAATTTTTTATAGCTATTAATGCTCCTTCGCATCCACCTTCAAATGCTACATCAAGCACAACATCATCCTCTATATCGAGTAATATCGATTTTGCACATACTCCATTTGTATAATATCTATACATTTTATTCCCTCCAATGCTCTTTAAATTAATATAAAAGTATTAATATTTTTGAAAGACTTTCATAATAAATATTTCTTTACTATGATTTAAATATAATATTTAGATTAAATTAGTATAATATCTTATACGCTATAAATTTATGATACAATACTATTATTAATGTTAATTTTTTTACATTAATAAATATAATTTCAAAACGTCATTTTTTATCCATAGTTTTTTAGTAAAATTTATTTTCAAACGACTAATATGAAAGTTTTTCCTTTCAATTTAAATGGCGTATATATTAACTATTATTGGTTAATATTTATCTATAGAAATAGATTAGGAGAGAGTTATGATATTAGAATTTTATTTTAGAATTTTAACAGTTTTGTTTTGGAGTACATTGCTGCTTAACTGGATTTTTATCCCTAATACAACTATCAATCACTACATATTTAATACTTACTTTGTATTATCAATTATATATATAGTTTTATCTATCTTAGATAAAATTAAGCGTAATTCTGATAAAAAAGAAAAAGTAAACTTTTTTTACAGATTTATTTCAATAATAACTTTTGTAATTTCAATGATGTACTTTTTACTATATTCAAATAGTATAAATTTACTACTAATCAAAACAATTATAAATTTTATGTATTTTTATATTTCTTGTAAAAAAGTAAATATGAAAGACGAAGAAGGTGTAGTTGGAATTATAGGTTCAATATTAATATTTGTATTCGCTACATATTACTAATTAATCAACATATATTATTATGTTATTATGGAAAATGTTAGACATATTAATAATTTTTTGTTATCATGTATAATGTAGTTAATTTAACAAAAAATAAAATTAAATTAAATAAATAAAAAGGAGCAAACGACTTATGGAAAAGAAAATATTAGCTAAAGTTGGAGACAAAGAAATCTCTAACATCGATATCGACAATGCTATACAAGGTTTAGACCCTTATCAAGCACAACAATTCCAAACTGAAGAAGGAAGAAAATACGTTTTAGAAGACTTAGTAAATCAAGAACTTCTTTACATGTATGCTAAAGACAACAAAATAGATGAAGATGAAGCTTTCAAAAAAGAAATGGCTGAAATAGAAAAAAACGTATTAAAACAATATGTAATAAACCAAATATTAACTAGCGTAAAATTAACTGATGAAGAAAAACAAGCTTTCTATGAAGCTAACAAAACTAATTTCTCTAACCCAGAAACTGCTAATGCAAAACATATATTAGTAGATTCAGAAGAAAAAGCTAACGAAATATTAGCTCAAATAAAAGCTGGAGACGTTACTTTCGAAGATGCTGCTAGAGCTAATTCTACTTGCCCATCTAAAGATCAAGGTGGAGATTTAGGTACTTTTGGTAGAGGACAAATGGTTCCAGAATTCGAAGAAGCTACTTTCGCTATGAACGTAGGAGATGTAAGTGAACCTGTTAAAACTCAATTTGGTTACCACTTAATAAAATTAGAAGCTAAAAACGAACCTTCTATACCAGCTTATGAAGAAATAGCTGACAAAGTTGAAAAAACTTTAATGTTCCAAAAACAAGGTGAAGTTTACAAAAATAAATTAGATGAAGTAAAAGCTAAATTCGGTGATATAGTATCTTACATGTAATCTAAAAATTTACAAACTAAAAAGCTTGTCGTATATTTTTAGCGACAAGCTTTTTTGTTCTTATTTACATTAAATTATTATCAACTATAATTTTGAATATTTAAATAACTAACTATTTTAAATACTAAAGCACTAAAATTTAATTTTATGTAAATAATCTTCTACTTTTATATTTTTTAGTAATTATATTATATTCTACTTTAACTACACCATCAATTTTATATATTTCCTCAAAAACAAATTGTTGTAAGCTTTCAACATCTTTAACAAATGCATTAGCATATAATTCGTTTTTACCAGTCATTGCACAAACACTTTCTATTTTTGGGTGTTTTGCAAGCTCATTGGCAACATCATCTAATTTACTTGGTGCAGCTTCTACTTGTAGAAATACAGGAGTATTTAAACCAACTTTTTTAGAATCTAGTTGAACAGTAAATCTTTCAACTACACCTTCCTCAACCATTTTCATTACTCTTTCTCTTACTGCCATACGTGATAAGTGCACTTCTCTCGCAATTTCTGCATATGATATTCTGCTATCATTAGCCAGTAATTTTAGTATTTTTATATCTGTTTTGTCTAAATGAATACCTAATTTGTCAAAGTCTAAAGAATCTTCTCTCATAAATATACCTCCTTTTGGGAATTTTTAACACTCCTATAATTAGATTATAACAGTTAGTATATCTATCGGTATATAAAAACTTATTTTATATAAATTTTTTTTATTTTTTCATCTTTTCGTAACAATATTCCACAATAGTTCTTCTTTTAACCATTCCTATAAAAGTTTCTGTATCATCTATTACTGGAACAAAGTTTTGAGTAATAGCTTTTGATACTAATAACTCCATATTTGCACTTATAGGCACTGGAGTATTGTTCTTTCTTCTAGGCACATCTATAACAGGCATAACATCTATATCTTTTAAACTTATTTCTTTTTTTTCTATTAAATCTTTTAATGTCCAAAGTAAATCCCCTTCTGTTATTGTCCCCACATATTTCCCATCTTTTGTTAATATAGGGATAGATGAATATCTATGATGTTCCATTTTTTCTAGTGTCTGTCTAATCGTAAAGTCCTCTGTTATATATGCTACTTCACTTTTTGGTGTTAGAAAAAATAATATATTCATGTCTATATTACACCTCCATAATAATTTACAAAAAATCTATCTCATCTTATTTTAACATAGATATGTATGTATTTGCATATAAATTTATGCACAAAAAAAGCCACATAAGTGGCCTTTTTCTCACATATCACTAGCGTTACTAATATATATGAATTTTCATTATAATCCTAATTATAATCTTACTACGTTAGCAGCTTGAGGACCTTTAGCTCCTTCAACTACGTCGAATTCTACATTTTGTCCTTCTTCTAATGATTTGTATCCATCACATTGTATAGCTGAGAAATGTACGAAAACATCTCCTTCACCTTCTACAGATATGAATCCAAATCCTTTTTCGTTGTTAAACCATTTTACTACACCTGTTTTCATTAATAAATCCTCCTAAAAACACACTTAATTGGCTATCAAAATAGCCTTATACTTAATTTATCATATATAATTATATTTGTCAATTAAATTTAATTTTATACATTTTATAAATAAATTCTTATTTATTGTAAAATATTTATTCAAATCACATGCAAAATTCGAGTTTATAATTCTCAAAATCTAATATTATTTTAATAATTAACTTTAATTAAATGAAATCCTATTTTTTTATCACTCCAACCTAAATCCCAAGGTACGAGTAATCTATCTGTATTATGACAAGTTACTAATGGGTATCCTCTAGAATCTAGTCCTGTTACTGTAGATACATGTGTTATTCTTCCGTTTTTTTCATATCCAACAATATCCCCAGGTCTCAATTTATAAGCTTCTTTGTATACTTCTTCATAACTACCTTTTGCTAAGTAATATCCTCTTCCGCTATATACTAGATAGTTTTTAAATCCTTGAGCATTTACCCACGCTTTTGTCGCTGCTCCATTTTCATAATTCCAAGTTGGATTTTTTGAAAAAGTTCCACTTTCATACATTATTTGTGATGCAAAGTTTGCACAATCTCCTCCATCAGAGTTAAAGTCTTTGTAATTTGGATTTATAAGATAGATTTTGTCATCTACATTTGTAGCTGCTCCACAGTATTTATGAGCATAATCAACAGCCTTTTTTTGTCTATCGCTTAAGTCAAATTGAACTTGTCCTTGAGATAATATATAACTTTTGATTTCTTTTGAATTTATATGTTCTAAATTCAAAGAATCAGCAAATGGATCTGTATACCATTCTTTTGTTATTACATATCTGTCATCTTCAACCCTAACATGTAAGTAATGTTGAGTCCCTATTTGAAACTCATTTTTTATATCTGGTTGATTTTCATAGTAGTATTTGTATTTTGTACAAACTGTACATATTATTCCATATAGGTTTTTCTCTCTTTCTCTCATTTTATTTATTTTTACTTTTGCATCAATTTCATCAAATACTACTCCTTGTTTATCTGACCAGTTTTTTAGATACTGCATTTTTTTCATTTCATGTTCATATGCCCATAATCCAAATTTTATGTCTGTATCATATATTTTTTTTAGTATTTCTTCATTATGATCCATAATCGCTTTATTTCTATAATCAAATAAATTTTTCAAATAAACTTCATATTGTTTACTGATATCTTGTTCTTCATTCATACTTTTATTTTTCTTATACCCATCTTCTGCATCTATATTTTGATTATTTATTTTGTCTTGTCTTGTATTTGAATTCTTTTCATCTTGTTTTGTTTTTTCGTTATTTGTTTTGTCATTTGCCTTATTTTTCGTACCTGTATTTTTTTGTTTATTTTGATTATCAGCTTCTAATTCATTTTGATATATATTCTTATCTTGTGCATATATATAATTATTCTCTATAGAATTCATTCCTACTGTAAATAAAGTTATTACAAGAAAAATCCTGTAGATTTTCTTATATTCTATCAAAATACTTCACCTCCATTTTATTTTGTTATTTATTATAATTTTTATTAGTATATCCAAAATATTAAACAAATAATTATTTCAAATACTTTACATATTTTTCAATTATAATTTCTGTTTTTTAACAAAGTTTATAATTGTATTATTACAAATTTAATTTTATAAATTTAAAAAATAAGTATTTTCATAAAATACAATTTAATAGTAAAATATACTTATGCAATTTTTAACTAACGGAGGAAAACATATGCTAAAAAAAGTAGCTGCAATAAATGATATGTCTGGGATTGGAAAGTGTTCTCTTACTGTTGCTATTCCAATATTATCAGCATTAAAAACACAATGCTGTCCTTATCCAACAGCAATACTATCTAGTCAAACTGGATATCCTAAATTTACATATTTAGATTTTACATCTTATATGCAAGAATACAACAGAGCTTGGAAAGAATTAGATGTAAGTTTTGATACTATATACAGTGGTTTTTTAGGTTCTATAGATCAAATAGACATCGTTCGTGATTTTATAAAAAGCAATGATAATGCCTATGTAATTGTCGATCCTGTTATGGGCGATGGTGGGGATTATTATCAAACTTTTAATGATGAAATCTGCAATAAAATAAAAGATTTAGTTAAAATTTCTGATTTAGTAACTCCTAACTTAACAGAAGCTTGTCTTTTGACAAATAATAAATACCATACTAATTACACATTAGAAGAGACTTTAGATTTGGCAAAGGAAATCTCTGCTTTAGGACCTAAAAAGGTTATAATAACTGGAATTTTAATAGATGGTAATATAATAAATTTAGGTTATGATAAAGAAAACGATGAGTATTTATCTTATTCCCTAAAGTATAACAATAAATCATATAGCGGTACAGGCGATATTTTTACATCTATAATTTCAGGTCTTATAACTAATGGGCACGATTTTAAAGATTCAATAAAAATAGCTTCTGATTTTATATTTAAATGTATAGAATACACTAGCAAGTATGATATCGATCCTAATGATGGTGTATTTTTCGAAGTCTTTTTAAATGATTTAACTTCTCTAAACAATTAAATATTAAGTTCTACATCCTCTTTTGTTTTTATATAAATATATTATAGATTTTTAGTTTAATAAATATATAAGTCTATAATATATTATTACAATTTGCCTTTTTTTAATCATAATATATATACAAGGGAGGATTTTTTTATGAATATAAATCAAAAAGCCCAAGAGTTGGCTAAACTTATAAAAACAACTGATGAATTCCAAACTATGAATAAATATAAAAGAGAAATCGAAAAAAATAAAAATATAAAAAAACAGCTAGATAATTACTTAAGTAAAAAAGACAAAATATACACTAGATATAAAATAGATGAAGCAAATAAAAGAGTGTCTCAATTAGACAAAGAATATTCAAGAGTATTTCAAAATCCATTAGTTGAAAATTACTTTAAAAGTACACAAAACTTCAACTTGCTTATGCAAAGTGTATATAAATCAATCGAGGGTGAACTATTGAGATAACACTTATTATACATTTCAAATGATTATTTTTTTCTAATATAGCGCATATTTGTTTTAATATAGCAAAATTTTTTGTTAAAAAAAGTAAATATTTTTGTCTATTTACATTGATTTTCTTTAATTTAAGTCTTATTATTAATAATATATATAAATTTTCTGAAAAAACTTTTTAAATTAGTTTTTTCAGAAAATTTCAAAATAAAAAAATCTTTGCATTATATAAAATTTTATAATGTAAATAAATTATATATTGAAATTATATATCATTTTTAAATCAGGGGGGATTAACATGAGTTCATTATCAACAAATAAAGAAAGATTATCTACAAGTAAAGAAATATGTGCTAGAGAGTCAGAAGTTTTAGCAAAAACTCAAAAACTGCCATACTGCCCAATAGCATTTAAATCTGGTAAAGGAGCTCTTCTTTACGATTATGAAGGAAAGGAATATATAGACTTATTAGCAAGTGCATCTTCAGCTAATATAGGACATGGTAATGAAGAAGTTGCAGATGCTGTTAGAGAACAAATGGCTAAATTAGCTCAATTTTCAATAGTTTACTTCTCTTGTAAAGAACCTGTTGAATATGCTGAGAAATTAATAGAACTATATCCAGGGGACAACAATAAAAAAGTTCTATTCTCAACTACTGGTTCTGAATCTATAGATGCTGCTATCAAATTGGTTAAAGGTTATACTGGAAGAAATAAAATAATATCTTTCAATGGAGCTTATCATGGTAGTACTTTCGGTGCTATATCTATATCTGCAATAAGTTTAAATATGAGAAGAAAAATGGGTGCTATGATTCCAGATGTTCATCACTTTAATTATCCAGTTTGTATTAGATGTCCGTATGGAAAATGTGAAGAATCATGTAACTTAGAATGTTTAAAAGAAATAGAAACTGCGTTTAGTTTATATTTACCACCAGAAGAAGTTGCTGCTATATTCTTTGAACCTATAGCAGGCGATGCTGGTATAATAGTGCCTCCAAAAAAATATGTACAAGCTTTGCATGAACTATGTAAGAAGCATGGCATATTATTCGTAGTTGATGAAATACAACAAGCTTGGGGAAGAAGTGGTAAATTCTTTGCTATAGAAAACTTCGATGTTGAACCTGATTTAATAGTAATGGGTAAATCTTCAGGTGGAGGACTTCCAATGGGTATTGTAATGGGTAAATCTGAAATAATGGACAGCTTAGATGCTCCAGCCCACTTATTTACAATGTCTGGTAACTCAACAGTTTGTGCTGCAGCTTTAAAAATGTTAGAAATATTTGAAAGAGAAGATTTAGTAGAACAATCAAGAGTAAAAGGTGAATACTTTAAAAATAAATTCTTAGAACTTCAAAAGAAATATCCTGAAATAATAAAAGATGTTCGTGGACTTGGGTTATCAATAGGTGTAGATTTATGTGATAAAAATACTACTACTAAAATAATCTATGAATGTCAACTAAATGGTTTAGTTTTAATATCTCTTGGAGAATCTACTTTAAGAGTACAACCACCACTTGTTATAACTTATGAACAAATGGATAAATCAATAGAAATAATAGAACAATCTATAAAAGATTTAATAGATGGTAAAATATCAGATGAAGCTTTATCTGTAATAAATGGATGGTAAAAATTCTAGCAAACAATTTAATAAGTAATATAGCTTAGGCCTAATAATTTTATTAGGCCTAATTTAAAATAAGGGGTGAAATTTATGGAATATAAAATAAAAAAGTCAATTGCATCAAATATAAAAGAATCTTATTCAATTGAAGGTGAAGACGCTTTTCAAAATATAGATATCGACTGTGCTGAAGGTATAAATACAGTTTCTTTTTCTGATTATGCAATAGAAGCATTTAATTCAATCGATTATACTATTATGAAAGACTACCCTCATTCACTTACTGTAAAGAAATCTATAATTGATTTTTGGAAGAAATACACAGATACTGAAATAAACTATGATAATATCGTTTTATGTGATGGCTCTATAGGTGCATTATTTTTAATAAACAAATTATTTATCGAAAATAATGATAAAGTTTTAGGTTTAGCGCCTCAATTTCCAGAGTACAAAATGGATGTTACTATGTCTGGTGGTATTTTCGAATCTTATAAATTAAAACCTGAAAATAACTATAAATTTATAGCTTCTGAATTTATAGATTTAATAAATGATGATTTAAAACTTATATATTTAGATAATCCCAATAATCCTACTGGACAAATAATCCCTCTAGAAGCAATTGAAAAAGTCTTAAAAGTAGCCTTAGATAAAAACATTGTTGTCATAGTAGATGAGGCTTACGGTGACTATATGAATGAAAATAACTCTGCCGTAAACTTGGTTCCAAAATATGAAAATTTAATAGTTACAAAAACATTCTCTAAAGCTTATGGTCTTGCTGGTCTTCGTGGCGGATATATAATCCAAAACGAAGATTTAACTAAAGCAATGAAAAATATAAATACACCTTATGAAATGTCTTCTATAACTAGAGTCATCGCCTCTAAAGTTGTAAGTGATCATGATTTTTTAGAAAAAATGAGAAAAATTAATTCAGAAATGAAATCTCAACTTATAAAGGAGTATAAAAACTTAAATATATGCGACAACGGCACCACTGTATCTATAATGATGGTAACTCATAAAAATAAAGATATTGACTTAGAAAAAGAATTTGCAAAATTAAAAATAGGTGTTATCTCTTGTGCTTCTTTCGAATCAGTAGATAAAAACTCTGTACGATTTAGATTGCCATCACCAAAGTATTTATCTAGAATAATAGAAGCATTTAATATTATAGATAATTTAAAATAAATATCATTTTGGAGTGTAAATTTAAAAAGACGACTTTTAATTTCAAAGTCGCCTTTCTTATCTAATTTTGATTTTTTAAAAACTCTACAGGGTCTTTTCTTGCTGCTATCTTAGCAGGTATAAATCCTCCTATAAATGTTAGTATTACACTTATTGCGATTACAACAATTGCATTTTCTACTTTTAAAATAGCGACATTAGATAAATCCGTTATTTTTTCTAATCCATAATTCATAGGAACTATAAATGTATATGCCAAAAATACGCCTAAAATTCCTGCTAAAAATCCGATTATTACATTTTCCGTATTAAATAATCTAACTATATCTCTTTTCTTTCCACCTAAAACTCTAAGTATGCAAACTTCAGTTTTTCTTTCTAATACTGATGCATAAGTCAATATAAATATCGTTATTAAAGATATAAAAAATATCAACGTTGCAAATACTACTAAAACTATAGTTATTCCCTTCATAATATTAGTCGATAATTTATTAATTGTAGTAGATGTATCTTTATATAATATTTTTTCATCTTCATTTTTATCTTTGTTATAGTTATCTAAATACTCTATTATATCGCTTTTACTTTCAAAATCTTTAGGATAAATAGTTATAGACGATGGCAATAAAGATGCACCAAGTGAACTTAACATTTGATTTTTTGTTGTTGATTGATTTACATTATTTAATATATTTATTCCTGAAATCTCAAATATTTCGTCTTCTTTATTTTTACTATTTTTTAAAGTTTGTCCTGTTATGACATTATAATTTGAGTCTTGTTGTGATTTTACTATATCTGATTTTTTGCAATCATCAATATAATAATTACATAATTCATTGCTATATGATATCCCTTCTGGCAAATTAGATAAATTACTATCTTCTTTTGCTCTAAGTATTGCTGTTATACTTATTGTTATAGTATTTTTTGAGTTATAAAGTTTTTTTAAATTCTTCTCACTGCTATCTACATAAAAATGTCCATTTTGCTTTTTATAAAATTCATCATTTAAAATAATCTTGTACTCTTTTCCGATTAAATCATCAAATTTTATTTCTTTATTCTTTTTAACATCAATTCCAAGTGCATTTAAAATATTTGTATCTAATCTATTTTTTTCATCAACAATTAAAACAACCTCATTTTTATTTGTAGGATAATATCCATATAATAATTCATAATTTTTTTCTAAATAAGTTTCTTGTCCATAGTCTTTAGGATATGATGATAAATTAATAGTTGATGTATCTAATATTGAAACTTTCCCATCTTCATCTTCTCTAAGTATATTCATATTAATTTGGCTCTCATAAGATATCTCTGATACCAAATCTTTATCCATTTGCTTTATATAATCTATATAATCTTTATTTACTTGGTTTATATGTTCCGTACTATTTTGACTTGAATTATATGAATAAATAATATCATTTTTAGTATTTAATTTTGAGTTTTTCAGATCATTTTGATTTTGTTTTGAATTTTGTGATGTATTGTGAATGCTGTAATTAGTATATACTTTATTTATAACTATGGGATAGTTTGCCAAAGTATCATTTTCATAACCACTTATTTGCTTATTAAAACCTTGAAGTAAAGCTACTATAAGTGCTATTCCCATAATTCCAATGCTAGATATTAATACATAAAAAAACATTCGGAGTTTTTTATTAGATATATCCCTTATAGCTAATTTAATAGCCATAGAAATTTTCATATGTGTTCTTTTTAGATCTATTTCCTTTTGGTGTAAATCTTCTTTTAATGGATTTGTATCCTCTATTACTTCTCCATCTCTAAAAGTAATCATTCTAGTAGCATATCTTTTTGCAATACCTGGATTTTGAGTTATTAAAATCACTAGTTTATCTTTAAATATTTCTTTTATCAAATTCATTATTTCTATAGTAGATTTACTATCTAAATTTCCTGTAGGCTCATCTGCAAGTATAATCTTTGGATTGTTTACAAGAGCTCTGGCAATTGCTACTCTTTGCATTTCATCTTTAGTCAAATATTGAGATGTCTTTCTCATATAGTCTTTTATACCTACTCTATTTAACGCTTCTATTGCTTTTTCTTGTTTTTCTTTTTTAGACAATCCATTGAATGATACAGCAATTGTAACATTTTCTAATATACTTAAATGAGGTATTAAATTGTAATTTTTGAAAATAAAACCGATATTATTATTTCTATAAAAATCCCAATTAGAATCAGTAAATTCTTTTGTGGATTTTCCATTTATAATTAAATCTCCTTTATCACAACGCTCTAATCCCCCTATTATATTTAAAAACGTTGTTTTTCCTGAGCCACTAGGACCTAATACTGTTACAAACTCGCTTTCTCTAAACTTTAAGTTTATTCCATCTAAAGCAATTTGCCTGCTTCCACCTGTTATGTAACTTTTATAAATATTTTTTAGTTGTAACATAATGCCTCCTAAATTCTATACCTCAACAATTTTAGACATAATAATATTATTTTAATATATTTTATAGTTATTATAAAGTACATATATTAATAAAATGTGAATTCCTAATATTTACTCTAAATTTTACATTAAGTTCATATTTTTTATTTATAATTTTATAGTATAATTTACTTGATATTAATTTATACTTAAGATAAAAAAATTTGAGGTGCTTTAAATGTTTAATATATTAGTAATAGAAGACAATAAAAATATGAGAAAACTTATTTGTGCTACTCTAAAACAAAATGGATATTCTACCTTTGAAGCCGAAGATGGCGAAGTCGGTCTTGATGTTTTAGATACTACACATATAGATTTAATAATATGCGATATAATGATGCCTAATATGGATGGCTATGAATTTACAGAGACATTAAGAGATGGTCACTGTGAAACTCCTATAATAATAGTAACTGCAAAAGAACAACTTGAAGATAAGAAAAAAGGATTTTCAATAGGTGCAGATGATTATATGGTAAAACCTATCGATTTTGAAGAATTAATTCTAAGGATAGGAGCAATTCTTAGACGTTCAAAAATAGTAAATGATCATAAAATAACTATAGGAAATACAGTTTTAGATTATAATTCACTATCTGTAACTTCTAATGGTGAATGTAATACTCTACCAAAAAAAGAATTTTACCTTTTATTTAAATTAGTATCATCACCTGATACTATATTTACACGTAGACAATTATTAGATGAAATTTGGGGAATGGAAAGCATGGCAGATGAAAGAACTGTCGATGTACATATAAAAAGAATTAGAGAACGATATAGAGATTCTAATGACTTTGAAATTGTAACAGTAAGAGGTCTTGGATATAAAGCGGTGATTAAATCATGATAAGGAATTTACAGACCAGATTTATCCTATTTATCATTTTAATTGCAACATTTTCTGGCTGTTTTTCACTTGTATTGTCTTATTTGTTTTATGGCAATAGTATAGAAAATACAATGAAGCAAAATCAAACTAAAATAGCTCAAAATATTTTATTATTACATAATGAAACTGATTTTCCTCTAGAGAAAATCATCTCTATTGATTTTACTAACGAGTACGAGTTAACTGTACTAGATGATATATCTAATTACAAAACTTCAGATAAAACTCAAAATAGCAATATTATTTACTGTGAAAACTCATTATTTCATGAGGTTACTACTATTGTAAAAGTCGAAAACAAATACGTAGTAATTTCAAATAAACCAAAGAATAATTTATTTTTTTACATTATGATAAACAGCTTGACGGCTATTTCTTCTACATTACTTTTCATATCAATTATTATAACTATGTTTAGTAAGAAGTTTTTAATGCCTATTAGAAGTTTAAATTATGCTACGGGAGAAGTTTCAAAAGGTAACTTCAAAATACAGCTTCCTATACCAAATGACTTTGAACTAGGCTCACTGACAGCTAAATTTAACGTTATGGTAAGGGAACTAAATAGTATAGAAACACTTAGAAATGATTTTATAAGCAATGTATCCCATGAAATAAAAACACCTATTGCAACTATACAAGGTTTTTCTAATTTATTAAAAGACGATACTCTTTCAAAAGAGGAAAAAGATGAATATTTAGATATCATAATAAGTGAAACCTCTAGAATATCTAATTTAACTAGTAATATTCTAAAACTTACAAAGCTTGAAACACAAGGTATTATAACAGATAAAACATCATTTTATTTAGATGAACAGCTTAGACATTCTGTTTTAATCTTGCAAAGAGATTTAGCACAGAAAAACTTGGATATAGATATTGATTTAGACGAAGTGCAAATTTATAGTAATGAAGAATTACTTCAACAAGTTTGGATTAACCTTCTTTCAAATGCTATAAAATTTACAAACGATGGCGGCAAAATTTCCATACAACTTATGGACACAGAAGATACCGCTACTGTAAAAATCACTGATAACGGTATTGGAATGAAAGCTGAAAGTTTAAATCATATTTTCGATAAATTCTATCAAGAAGACAAATCACATTCAAGCAATGGAAATGGTTTGGGTCTTCCTCTTGTAAAACGTATCGTAGACTTATGCGATGGTACAATACGAGTAAAAAGTTTATTAGGTGAGGGTTCTTCCTTCACTGTTGAATTGCCTAAAAATAATATAAAAATAGAAGGTTGATAAAACCTTTAAGTAAATTTTTAAATAATTTAAGGGGGATATTATCCCCCTTTTTTCTTATGATATAAATATTTATTTCTAATATCCTTTAAAAACATATATTTCTAAAAGGCTATCTAATTTTATTTATCAAATCTTAAAATTTTTTTCTTTAATTAGTCGTTCATTGATTGTATCATTTTTTGAATATACATATAGTAGTTATTCCACATATCATTCATACTATCTCCATCATCAAATGGCATTATATAAGGAGTTTCCATAGTCATATATTGATTTGACATATTACCCATATATTGCATAGGAGTCATATCATACATTGGATTTACATAGCTATATTCATATTCTGTTTCACACATACAACCACAATTATTACTTTGTGTTGTGTTTTGTTGTTGTTCTGGAACCACTTGAATAATTTCTTCTTCACAACTTTGGCATCCGTAAGTTTCTGCTTTAGAAGTACATCCACAGTTGTTTACTGGTTTTTTATCATATATATTGCATCCACATGATTTTTTAGTTTGTTCTGGTTGAACACAACTAGTCATACTGTTGTTTAATTTAGAGTTACATTTATTTATAAGATCTTCACATTTTTTAGATTTAGATCCCATTTCTTTTATTTTTTCTTCAGCATCTTTATAACACTCTAAAGTTTTTTGCTCATATTTTAGAGTTTGGTTATATAAATATTTTGCTTGTGCATTATAATTTTCAGCTTTTTCATAAGCACATTTTGCATTTTGGCAATTTTCTGCAGCTTCTTGTTCTAATTCTTTAGCTTCTTTATATAAACATTTAGCTTTGCAACATAATTCTTCTGCTTTATTCATTAATTCTTGAGCTGAACAAGTTGCATTTTTAGAACCTTTATCTGCTTCTTTTGCATTTTGCATTAAATTACATGATTTTTGTGATAAACATTTTGCATTTTGTTCTAATTCTTTAGCTTCTTTAAGTGCACATTTAGCTTTTTCTTCGTATTTCATAGCTTTATTGAATAATTCTTCTGCTCTTTGAGCTAAATCAGCACATTTATCTTCACATGTTATTTCACAGTCTTCACATGGGCAAGTATATTCTTTTATTTTTGGTTTACATTTAGTTGGTTTACAGCTATCTATTGAATTTATATTAGTATTTGGAATACAACTTTTTGGGTTATATTCAGTTACTGGTTTAGTGCAACTGCATTTGTCTGTTGGCTTAGTATAGTTATATTTATCCATTGGTTTAGTACAACCACATTTGTCTGATGGTTTAACACAGCTACATTTATCTTGGTATACATCTTCTTTTTTTGTGCAATAATTCATATTTTTAGTATTACATGAATTGTTTTGAGTATTGCAGCCACAAGATTTTTTCTTCTTTCTCATGATAAGTCATTCCCCTTTTTGATAAAAAATTTACCAAAGTCCTAATTTAATTATTTTTAAATTATAAAGACTTTAAAAACATATATATATTTGTTTATTATAATTATATGTAAACTTGAAAAACTGGTTACAATGGAGAATAAAAGTATTTTTTAAAAACTCTATGCTGAAAATCCCAGATAAAAATAATAAATTAAAAATATAATTAAACTCATAATTAATATTTTTTCTATATATACTACTAAAATATCTTTATACGTTATAAATCGCATATTTAGTCTTATAAAAACTATATTTGTTGTAAAAGATATACCTTGACAAATAATTATTATTGCAATTATCAATCTAGACACAAAAGTAATTGCATTATTTAATGCTTCTATTGAATAAATTTGATTGAAAAATCCTAACGTAATTGACTTTGAAATATAATCATAATATGGCATTTTTAACTTTTCAAAAAACATACTATATAAATTCGATAAGGTATTTATAATATTATCGTTTCTTATCAATATATCTGTAAACAAAAATGAAATAAGTAAAATAGGAATTATATTAGAAGCTATATTTATGACCTCGTTAAAATAATTTAAAATATTTTTAAAAATATTTTTTCCTTCTTTATTTTGTAAATACAATGAAATAGCCATCTTAAATTTATTTTTTCTGCAACTTTTTTCTTTATATTTATTTTTTACAAAGAAAGTTTTTTGTTTATTTTTTATAGGATAAATTCTACATATAATTATATTTGTAATTGCGAATATAAATGAATAACATATTACTAAAGTTATAAAATTTATTTTTAATTGAGTTGATATATATATGACTAGTGAAAAATTTAAAACTGGGTAGTTTAATACTGCATTTATACATTCATTCTTTCTAAGTTTGCCTTCTTTATACAATTTATAAACTACATAAAAACCTAAAAAGCTATCTATAAAGAAAAATATTAAAAATATAAGGATGTTTTTTCCACTTACTCTAAAAAATCTTTTTGTAAATCTGCTAAAAAAACAATCAAATAAATATAAAAGTCCATAATCGAGTAAAAAAGGTAAAAATAAAGAACTTATTGGAAGTAATATAGTAATCTTAAATATACTCTCTTTCATTATTTGAACTAAATCCTCATCTTTAAAAAAGATAAATTCATGTTTTGTTATTAAAATAATTAAAATTAAGAGAGATACTAATTTCAGTGTGATATCAATCTTATCAATTAAATCTTTTTCATTCTTCCCTATTTGTTTTATAGATAAAAGTGCAATAAATACTACTACACATATATATACAAATTGTTCATATTTTAAATAAACTAAATCTGTTATAAAAAATATAGGAAATATTAATTGCTTATTTATAATTACAGGGAAAAAAAATATACATATTCCTAGAGCGGAAAAACTTATTATTTTTATAAAATCCTTGAAATCTATTTCACTTATTTTTGTACTTTTGCTAGGCTTTATATCATCCATAAAATCACCTCTATATTTAATTGGCGTTTTTTCTATTTATTCCTTTTATTAAAATTTATAAATTATTTTTTTTGTAAACCAATTTTAAATTTAAGTAGATATTTTTTATAGAATTTGATTTAAATTTAATATAACTGTATAATACTATAAATAGTATTATTTTTAATTGGAGGTGATATTTTGAGTAATATTAATAAGACTATATTAATATTAACTGCTCAATTTGGTGCTGGCCATGTAAGTGCAGCAAACGCTATAAAAGAATATATTCTAGAAAAAAATCCAAACTATAATGTAGTAATTCAAAATTTTATAAACGCCAGTATACCACGCATAAATAACCCAATGGTTAAAATGTATGAAAGAAATACTAAATATGTGCCAGAACTTTATAATTATTATTATTACGCTAAGAAAAATTTTAACTCTAAGTTTGATATAACTTATAAAATATATACTCCTAAATTAACTGAATATATTTTAGAAATCAAACCTGATTTAATAATCTCTACATTTCCATCAGCTGCTGGATGTGTTCATGATTTTAATTCAAAAAAAGAAAATACACCTATTCCATGTATAACTGTTATAACAGATGTTGTAGACAGTTTAGAGTGGATATTCCCAAATACAGATATGTATTTTGTTCCTACATATGAAATTAAGCATAGATATGTTCAAAAAGGGCTAAATCCAGATATATTTAGAGTGACTGGTGTCCCAACAGATAAAAGATTTAATATTAAAGATAAGGTTTATTTCAAAGATGAAAAATATAATGTCCTTCTTATGGGTGGTGGAAGAGGCCTATTTGACTTTAGCGAAGACTTTGTAAGATGGTTAGATGATTTTAATGAAGATTTTAAAGATAAGCTCCATATAACTATTGTAACTGGTAAAAATGAAAAACTTTTTAATAATTTAACAGTAAAAAAACCGCTAAAAAATATAGAAGTCTTAGGATTTGTTACTAATATGCCTGACTTACTTAGGGATAATGACTTATTAGTTACCAAACCTGGTGGTGCAACTTTATTTGAAGCTATAAATGCACAAATCCCTATTATAATAAAAACACCGAAAGTCGGTCAAGAAATTGAAAATTCAAAATTTATAATAGATAAAGGAATTGGAATCGTATACAATAATGAATCCGAATTACAAGAAATTTTTGATCTTATGGTAAATGGAGACTTAGAACATAGAATTAACTTTATGTTAGAAAATTTAGTCCATGTCAAAAAAAATATAAATCCAGAAAAAATAGGAGATTATGTGATGGAACTCCTTTAAAAATTAAGACATAAAATAAAGAGATTGGAGCTCAATCTCTTTATTTTATGCTATCTATATTGCTCTAAGTTAATAACCTTTCCTAAATCAACCTTTTCTTTTATAAGTTTTTTATTTTTATATTTTATATACTTAACCTTACTTCTTATTAAACTTAATTGATACATTTCTACTAATGTAAATATTATTATTACTAGAATTTCATAACTTATCATATAGCTTAAATTTGTAATATTCTTAATATTTATATAGTAGATACCTATTAAATCACAACATAAAAGTTCTAGTATTATTATTGTAGATAATTTTTTCAAATTTAAATCAACTTTACTCTTTTTACTTACTTTATAAACTCCCATTTTGCTTTCTCCCAACATCATAAGTATATCTTGGAAAGCAATCTTGCATATACTAAAATCCATAGCTTCCAATAATAAAATCGCTATAGATATAAATATAACAAAACCTAAGTTAAATTGAATTAAGATATCACCTTTTATATTATTTGTCATTATATAGTATGTATTAAACAATATAAGAAATGTTAAAAAAGTATAATTAATCCTATCTTCCCTTCTCTTTGTATAAAAAGTATATAAAAATCCAACTCCTAAAATCATCCAAGGGATACCTCGATATTGATTATAAAAACCACCGATAGCTATCACCGGTAAAATACAGTAAATTAAACCTTCTTGAACTAATCTGCGTTTCATAAAATCGACTCCCCTCTTTACTCTTAAAATTATTAAATATCAACTAAAAATATCTCTATATTCTATAAATATGATAAAAAATATATTTTATTAATGATAAAAAAATCTTTATTAGCATATTCACTTATGTTTATTATTCTATATTTAAAATATAAATCCCTTCAAATTTTATTTAATTTTTGTATTTATTTAAAATTTCATATAATTCAAAATTTTTATTCACTCTTATTTTCAAAGTTTAAATATACTTTTTTGAATACTTTTTAAATATATAATTAATAGGAAAGTTTTAAGGAGGTTTATCATGATTAAAACCTTAGGTATTATAAGTGGGGGCATATGTATTATAATATTATTTTTAAATTTTTTATTATACTTTCTACAAGATATTTACTTCAAAACGAACAATAAGAATATTAAAAAGTCGATAAATTCAGCTTTACCTATTTTATCCAAATATAATAAATGCTCTATTTTTATTTGTTTTATATTCTTTTTAATCCACATATCTTGTTTTTTCAATAGCATAAAGCATTTTAATTTAAATGCCTTAATATTATTTTTTTTAATTCTTATAATCACATTTGATTTTGATATATTTTTTAAATCTGAAAAATATCTACTCAAAAAAATCGCATCCTATTTAATAATATTTTTTCTAATTTTTCATATTATTTTATAAACAATTAAGTAAACTTTTTTTATTTATAATATATAATTTCCCATAAAAAAACCGTTACATAGGCTTAATATTAGCTTATGTAACAGTTTTTAATTAATATAGATTTACTTTAAAATTATTTTTAATAAATATTCTTTTTATAATCAGAATATAATTGTCTTATTTCTTTCATATATTTACTAAGTTCTAATTGTAAACTAGAAACTTTTTCATAGTCTTTTGCATCTATGGCTTCATTTATTCTTGTGAATAATGATTTTCTAGTTAAAGTATCTTTCATTATATTGAATTTTATATCTGAAATTTTATTCCAATTAACTTCATCTAATGCATCCATATTTTCTTTGTTATGTAGTTTTACATATCCTCTTAATACTTCTATATCGTCATGGATTATTCTATGTCTTAATTCTTTTTTCCATTTATCTAGTGAACCATATTTAAATGACTCGATTATACTATCAGTAAATACATTTCCATCTTTTAAGCATTCTAACTTTTCTTTATATTTTTCAAGATTTAACATATTTTCGTATACTGTAGCTGGGGGCATTCCAAATCTTTCATTTCTTTCTTCATCATTGTAATATTCAAATACATTATTTTCATCTCTATAACGTCTGTCTTTTTCTAGATATAATCCTTCTTCCCCAATATCTTTAGATAATTCCTTTTCTAGAGCTTTAGTATCTAATCCACTTTTTGCTGCAAATTTTATACCATCTAACATAGCTTGGTAACAAGCTGCCATAACTAAATATGTATTTGAAAGTGGATTTGGAGATCTAAGTTCAAATCTAAGTGATTTAGGTTTTTTAGCATCTCTTATAAGCCCTACAAGTACAGATCTATTTCTTGATGGAGTTTCATAAGTATGTCCTAATGAAGTAACTATACAAACTGGAGCTTCAAATCCTGGTACAAGTCTTTCAAATCCATCTATACTATTAGTTGTTATTGGATTTATAACTTCATAATTATGTAAAAGCCCCATTAAAGCTCCATAACCAGCTTCACTTAAGTAATCCTTTGTCATATCTTTTGGTGCAAATAAGTTTTTGAATGTACCATCTTTAAGTACTAAACTTACACCAAAGTGAGTATGTCCTCCACTACCTGCTACACCTTGTATTGGTTTTGCTTTAAAAGTAACTTCAAGCCCATTTATTGTGAATATATCCTCAACTACTTCTCTTACTGCCATTTCGTTGTCAGCTGCTTGAATTGGATTATCAAATTTCCAAGATATTTCAAGTTGCTCCATAGCATGTTTAGTTTTTCCATCTCTAGTTATAGAACTAGCTATTCCTCCGACTTCTTTATGTGCCATTTCTGGACATATTCCCATTTTTTCTAATTTTTCTAATGATTGCTCTAAACAAGTTCTTATTATTCCATGAGTTCTTTTCCAATATTGTTCTTTTAAACTTTGTGATACAGATAATTGTTCTAAATCTGCTTTATCTTCTGGAGTATTTACCCAAAATTCTAATTCAGTAGCAGAAGTTAAAACTATATCTTCTATATCATTTACACTATCAACACCTATGCTATTTATTATTTTAGGATATTCTTCAAATATTCCTATTAATGATTTTTTAAAGTTTGATTGAGCTTTTCTAAGTATTCCTCTAGATCCTACTCTTTTGTTGTCATGTATCAAAAGAGCTGGTATTTTAAGTGTTCCTACAGCAAGACCTGTTTCTGGATCTATATTTTCTAAGTTATAATCTATATACCATTTACAATCTTGATCTGGCATTAAATCTACTTTTGCATTATTTAAAGTAGCTATATTATGAAGTTCAACACTTGAACCATCAGTTTGTATAGCTGATTTTAAAAAGTCATCTACATCATCTAATAATAAACTTACTGGTATTTTTTCATCTGTTGCATTTCCACCAAGGTCTACACCCATAAGAGATACAAATTTTATGTTTTTGTTTTCTAATAGTATTTGTTTTAATTCTTTATTACTCACTTTTCTTTTGTCTATTACATGAATTTGTTCTTTCATAAAAAAATAATCCCCCTAAAATTTTAAATAAATCCGTATTTTCTTTCTTTTTTTTTATATTTTATTCGTATTTATTGTTTTACTTATTATATAAAATTTCACGAAATTGTGCAACAATTTTTATTTATTTTATAATTATTTTATAATGACTACAAAAATTAATTTTTCCATATATTAATAGTGATAGCATCTTTTTTATTAATTTAATGCTATAATTAAATTATATATAATATCGAATATGATAATATTTAATTTAATCAGAATCAATATTTTGAAATACAGACAGAAATATATTATACAACTATACACAAATTAGGAGAGAAATTACTATGAATTATATAATTTTTGATTTAGAATTCAACCAGGGATTTGATAGGCTTAATAATAAAACAGTTTCAAATGCAAAATGTCCCTTTGAAATCATACAAATTGGAGCTATAAAATTAGACTCTGAATTAAATATATTAGATACATTTTCAAGTTATATCAAATCTGAAATATATAAAGATATACATCCATTTGTAAAAAAAATGACTGGTATTACAAATAGTAATCTTAAAAATGCACCTTCTTTTAAAGAAGTTTATGAGGATTTCTTAAAATTTATAGGTATAAAAAATTCTATATTTGGAACTTGGGGAACAAACGACTTAAAAGAACTTCACAGAAATATACTCTTTTATAATTTATCCCTAGAAAACGTTCCTACTATGTATATAAATATCCAGCAACATGCTTCAAAATTTTTTAATAATCCTGTAGGTAAATGTATCGGTTTACAAAATGCTATTTCAATATTACAACTAGAACAAGATAAACAATATCACAATGCTTTAAATGATGCATATTATACAGCTTTGGTTTTTCAAAAGATAAACAATAAAAATATTAAAGCTGAAACATATACTTATAATCTTTCTAAAAAAGAAAAGCAAAAACAAAGACTAAAAATAGATTATGATAATTTATTTGCTGAGTTTAAAACAATATTAAAAAGAGAACTTTCTAAAGAAGATAAAAAAATAATCAATATTGCTTATAATATGGGTAGAAAAAATAAATTCCTATCAAATAACAATAAAAAATAAAGAAGCTTAAGCTTCTTTATTTTTTATCTATAAATCTTTTACTACTAGTTCTATTGGACAATGATCTGAACCTAAAATCTGTGTATGTATGTCTGCACTTACTAAATTATTTTCTAAATTTTTTGATGCACAGAAATAATCTATTCTCCATCCAGCATTTTTCTCTCTAGCTTTAAATCTATATGACCACCATGAATATATTCCTTCTTTATCTGGATTAAAATGTCTATAAGTATCTATAAATCCACTTTCCAATAACTCTGTAAACTTCTCTCTCTCTTGATCTGTAAATCCTGCATTTTTTCTATTTGTCTTTGGATTTTTTAAATCTATTTCTTTATGAGCTACATTTAAATCTCCACAAACTATAACACCTTTTTTTGAATTTAACTTTAGTAGATATTTTCTAAAATCATCTTCCCACTTCATTCTATAATCTAATCTTTTTAATTCACTTTGAGAATTAGGTGTATATACTGTTACAAAATAAAAGTTATCAAATTCTAGAGTTATAACCCTGCCTTCTTTGTCATGCTCTTCTATTTGAATTCCATAATTTACAGAAATAGGTTCTTGTTTTGTAAAAATAGCTGTTCCTGAATATCCTTTCTTTTCTGCATAGTTCCAATATTGATGATATCCTGGTAAATCTAGTTCTATTTGCCCTTCTTGTAGCTTAGTTTCTTGTAAACAAAATATATCTGCATCAACCTCATTAAAGAAGTCTAAAAAGCCTTTTGTAACACATGCTCTTATTCCATTAACATTCCATGATATAAATTTCATTATATTCTCCTTTTCTGTTTAATTAATACATTTATTATTAAATATTTACTCTTTTTTATTATACCTATAATTAAGAGTTTTTAACTATATATTTTTATAATTAAAAATATATCTATAAAAATTTTATTTTTGTATATATTTAAATTTTTATAGATATATTTATATAATATATAATATCAAAAAGTAAAAATAAATATAATTTATATATATTTTCAATTTTTTACACAAAATCCAAATAATTAGTCACTTTCATATTTGCATCTCTATTTAACAATTTATTAAAATTTCTTTTTATTTTTGTACTTGGTTAATTATTTATGTCGTATAATGCGATTTTTACTTTGTCTAAAATAATGATTTTTCTTCCAATTTATGCTAATATATTAATAGATTAAAATATATAAATCTAATTATATTTTTAAAATACAAGGGGGTATTCTTCAATGAAATTTTCTAAAAGATTAAAATCTATGCAAGCTTCTCCAATAAGAAAACTTGCACCATTTGCTGCTCAAGCAAAAGCTGACGGTGTTAAAGTTTATCATTTAAATATAGGGCAACCTGATATAAAAACTCCAGAATGTTTCTTTAATGCAGTTAAAAACTTTAATGAACCAGTTCTTGAATATGCTGGATCTCAAGGTATTCCTGAATTAATAGAAGCTTTACAAAAATACTATGAAACTTATGATATGCACTTTAGTAAAGATGATTTTATAGTAACTAATGGTGGTAGTGAAGGTTTATTATTCACATTTATGGCTATGTGTGACCCAGGGGATAATATATTAATACCAGAACCTTTCTATACTAACTATAATGGTTTTGGACAATCTATAAATATGGAAGTTAAACCTATAACTACTAAAGCAGAAAACGGTTTCCACCTTCCTCCAAAAGAAGAAATCGTAGCTCAAATAGATGATAAAACTAAAGCTATATTAGTATCTAACCCAGGTAACCCAACTGGTTGTGTTTATACTAAAGAAGAAGTTTATATGCTAGCTGAAATAGTTAAAGAACATGACTTATGGTTAGTTGCTGATGAAGTTTATAGAGAATTTATATATGAAGGACTTCAATACACTAGCTTCGGTAATGTAAAAGAAATCGAAGATAGATGTGTAATAATAGACTCAGTATCTAAAAGATATAGTGCTTGCGGTGCTAGAATAGGTTCTATAGCTTGTAAAAATGCTGAATTAATGGGTGAAATAATGAAATTGTGCCAAGGTAGACTTTGCATAGCTACATTAGAACAATTAGGTGCTGCTGCATTATTTAATGAAACACCTGCTTCTTACTTAAAAGCTGTAAATGAAGAATACTGTAAGAGAAGAGATACATTATATAATGAATTAATGAAAGTTGATGGCGTTATATGTGAAAAACCAATGGGTGCTTTCTATATAGTTGCTAAACTACCTGTTGATAATGCTGAAGATTTTGTAAAATGGATGTTACAAGAATTCCGTATGGATGGTGCTACAGTTATGGCTACTCCAGCTGAAGGATTCTATGCTACTCCAGGTCTTGGACGCGATGAAATAAGACTTGCTTACATATTAAAAGAAGAAGACTTAAAAGTTGCTGGTAAATTATTAGCAGAAGGATTAAAAGCATACAAAACTGCTATGGCTAATGCTTAATTAATTTAAAAATTGATTTTGAAAAGCTTTTTATAAAAAGGGGATAATCTTATATCCCCTTTTTTAATTAGCTTAATTCACTTTTATTTACTAAAGTTGCTAAAGTCTCTATAGCTTCTAAATATTTTTCTCTTTCATCAGTGTCTAGCTTGAAGAATTTTGCTTCTAAATCGTTGCTTAATTTTTCCGTAAAATCAGCAGCTATTTTTTTACCTTCTTCAGTTATAACTATTATATATTTTCTTCTGTCTTTAAGATTTTTTTCCCTGTAAACATATCCCTTTTTACTTAAATCATCGATCATGCTAGTTAAACTCCCTTTTTCTATATTTAACTTTGCACACAATTCTGTCATACTTATCTCACCGTAATTTTTCATAAATACTAAAGCTCTTAATTGAGTTTTGTTAACATCATATAATCCAGAATACTGTTTTAAATAGTTTAAATATAAACTAGAATAAATTTTAGGAAATGTGTTTGATAAAAAGCTTATCGTATCTGTCACTATACATTTCATTTGATCACCTCAGATTGTTGTTATTTTATTACACACTAAAAATTACATTAATTTAAATCTATAAAGCATATGTAATGTAAATTTATGTGCTAAAAAATCTCCCTTTTTAATTCAATTAAAGATTTTCTACTGTCTTTGTATATTTTACACTAAACTTATTTTTAGTACAATATTTTTAGTCTATTTTTATTAATATTTTTAATTTTATTATATTTTTAAATTGAACATACATAAAACTCCTAGAAATATCAATTTTCTAGGAGTCTAAGTACAATATTTATCATTCAAATAAATTAAACTTTTAAATCTACATCTACATTTCCAAGATATTCTTTAAATGGTTCTATAGCTGGATCTAAATATTCTTCTACGAATTCTACTACTTGCTCTGGAGCTCTACCAACAAATTTCATAGGGTCTAATATATCTGATATTTCTTCTCTTTTTAACATATTGAATTTATCAGATTCTAATATTAAATCTATTAAGTTGTTGTTTAAACCTTCATGTTTAACTCTATAAGCTGCCTTCATAGATAATTCTCTTATTTCTTCATGTAATTCTTGTCTATCTCCACCTCTTTTTACAGCTTCCATTAATATATTTTCAGTTGCCATAAATGGTAGTTCTTCATTTATATGTTTATTTATCATACTTTCATAAACTACAAGGCCATCAGTTACATTTATACCTATTTCAAGTATAGCATCAGCTGCCATAAATGCTTGTGGTATTGAAAGTCTCTTGTTTGCAGAGTCATCTAAACTTCTTTCTAACCATTGAGTAGCTTCTACCATAGCTGGTGAAATAGATTCTGCTATTATAAATTTAGAAAGTGATGATATTCTTTCACTTCTCATAGGATTTCTCTTATATGCCATTGCAGATGAACCTATTTGTTTCTTTTCAAATGGTTCTTCTAATTCTTTAAGATGTTGAAGTAATCTTATATCATTAGTCATTTTATGCATACTTTGAGCTATTCCTGCTAATACGTTTAAAACTTGAGAATCTAATTTTCTAGTGTATGTTTGTCCACTTACAGCATAAGAAGATTCAAATCCCATTTTATTACATACTATTTTATCTAATTGTTTTATTTTAGCATTGTCACCTTCAAATAGAGCCACGAAACTAGCCTGAGTACCAGTTGTACCTTTAACCCCTCTAAGTTTCATATTTTCTAATCTGTAGTTTAAGTCTTCTAAATCTATTATTAAGTCTTGAGCCCATAAAGTTGCTCTTTTTCCAACTGTTGTAAGCTGAGCAGCTTGGAAATGAGTAAATCCTAAAGTAGCTATATCTTTATTTTTTAGAGCGAATTGTTTTAAATTATTTATTAAGTTTACTAATTTAATTCTTATTAATTTTAAAGCTTCGTTCATTTGTATTACATCTGTATTATCTCCAACGTAAGCTGAAGTAGCACCTAAATGTATTATTCCTTTTGCTTTTGGACATTGAAGACCATAAGCTTGAACGTGACTCATAACGTCGTGTCTTACTTCTCTTTCTATTCTTTTAGCATCATCGAAGTTTATATCATTTACGTGAGCTTTTAATTCTTCTATTTGTTCATCTGTTATATTTATTCCAAGTTCTTTTTCACCCTCTGCTAGAGCTATCCATAATTTTCTCCAAGTAGAGAATTTAAATTGTGGAGAGAATATATAACTCATATCTTTACTGCAGTATCTTTCAGTAAGAGGGTTTGAGTATGTACTATATTTATTATCCATATTTGCACACCGTCCTTAATCTATTTCTTTTCAACATCATAATTATATATAATTTAACGAACTATAACAATAGTTTTTTTTAATTTGTTCTAATTTATTGTAATATATCCTTTATACATAACTCATTTCTTAATTTATTATTAGCTTTTTTTAATTTATTATTATTTTTTATTTATATTCATATTATCTTTTTGCATCATATAATCTATACTTTCACTATCAACAAAATCTATTACATTTTTATATCTTATTGCGTAGTATTTATCACTCCAGCCAAGTTGTTTTTGTATTTCTTCTTTATCTGCTCCAAGCAATAAACTTATAGCAGCATAAGAATGTCTTAAATCTTTTGCAGAATAATTTTCAAGCCCTGCCAAACTGAATGCTTTGTGAACTATTACTCTGACATTTCTATCTGTTATAGAGTTGCTTTTTTGTGTTGTAAATATAAAATCATCAGTAGGTAATATTATTTCGCTTAATCCTGAATGATATCTATAGTCTTCAATAAGTTTAAAGCAATATGGATGTAATTTTACTACTCTTTCTTTTTTACCTTTACCTAATCTAACATAATAGTTATCATCTTCATCTACTATTAAATCCTTCCATTTAACATCTACAAGTTCATTTAACATACATCCTGTAGTTGTTAAAAATACCATTATAAGTCTATCTCTTGCATTTAATTTATAAAGAGAATCTATAAGCTGATTTATTTCTTGAATACTTAAAACATCATCTTTACCCTTATCTCTACTTACGATAGGTTTTTCCACAAAGCTAAAAGGATTTATCTCTATATGTTTATTTCTTTGTAAAAATGAATAAAAACTATGTATATAGCTATATATTTTTTCACTAGTAGATTTTGCATAAGTTTCTCTTATAGAACACATAAATTTCTGACAATCTTCTTTATTTACGTCTAATAAATCTTTTCCTTCTAAAAACTTTTTAAATTGTATTATCTTTAATAAATAGTCTTTTTTAGTTTTCGGATTAAAACTAAGTGAAAACTCATCATATAGCCCTAACTCTTCATTTGTTAATATTTTTATTTCGTCCATATTCTTATCCTTCCCAGTATATAAATACTTTTAACAAGTATATATTTCTAAATTAATTTTTTGATTTCTTGTAAATTAAAAAATCACTTCATCATTTAAGATTAAAGCGATTTTTTATAATTATTCTTGTTCTAGCTAGACTTTATTAAAATTTTTATTATTTCGCTTGAATCTTCATTAAATGTAGTTATTATTTTTAAATAACTTGTAGATGCATTTATAGCCAAATATATCTTGTTTAAATCTCCTACAAAATCATTTATTTGATAATCTTGTTTTGTGTCCCCTATTGTCTGATTATATAGCATTTCTAATTCACAAAAAATTACTGCTTTATATTCTAAGTTTTTTATTCCATATATATTTGAAATCGTTATTCCAACCTTTTTAGTTATATTAGTTATTTCATCTTCTGCCACCATATAAGGTATTTTTGCCTCTTCTAGGGCCTTTCTTAAAATATATTGGAAATAAATTGTCTTTCCATTTTTTAATTTTTTCTTATTATAAGGATATACTATCGCTATATCTGAATAATCTAAACCTTTTTTGTTTCTTAAAAAATCAATTTCCCATAATATTGACTCTATTTGTTCTTCTAAATCTATAACTTTTATTATTTCAGGATCTTGTCCTTGATTATATATAGATTTAGTCGGCACATATATATCATTTTTTATCATAGGTCTTAAAGCTTTAATATAGTCATTTGAGTTTTGACAAAATCTATTTATAAATTCTATTAAATTTTTATCTTGTCTATAATTTATATCTAAATCAATTTTTTGATTTACTTTTATATCATCTCGACTTTTGAATATATTTAAATCATTCGTTATATTTAGAGCATTACAATAATATATATCCAATATATTTTTTGTCTTATACAAGAATTCTGAGATAAACTCAATTTCTTCTACTTTAAAAGATTCTGCCTCATCTATAAATATACCTTTAAACATATTCTTGTTTTTTATAACATTTCGGGCTTGTTTAATTAGATTATTTAAATATTTTTCATAATCTTGTTTAAACATTCTATAATCTGCTATTAAGTCAAACTTTTTAGCGAGTTTAAATAAAAATGAAGATAATGTATGAATTTCTAAATTATTATTATCTTTATATAAAATTTCCAATTCTTCTTTTAATTGATTACACAATTTCTTTGAAGATACAAATACTATAAATCTATGTTGAGGGTATACTCTCGCTAATTTAATAGCTCTAGATAGCATTATAGTTGTTTTCCCTGTTCCAGATCCACCTTCAAATAAATTGTTGCCGTAATTTATTGATAAAGAATACTTAAGCTCATTTTTATCTAGCATTGTTGCGCTATATTCATAATCATCATTTACAAAAGTAATCTTTTTAAAATCTCTATTTATATGCTTTTGATTATTTAGTACATAGTATTCTGGACATATATCTAGAAGATACATATTTAATTCTATTTCATTATTTTCTTCTTTTAGATAAATATCTAAATCCTTTTCTTTTTCGATAATTTGTTTTAATTTATTTTTATCGATTATATTATTATTTACAAATTCTTGAGATTCGTATTCATCATAAATTTCTACATAAGGCATTATATATACAAAATTATAATTAATATTACTGTGCTGCTGTGCCATTTTTAATCTAAGCATATTATATTCTTCATTCATAACTTCAATTAATTCTTCATCTAGTATTGAAAACAATTCTTCTGAAGTGTCCATAAATTTCACAAATAATATCTTATTATCTTTAATATACAATAAATCTGTATTAATTCCTTTAAAAGGTGTTACCTTGGGTACTATTTTTACATTATCGGATATTTTTTCATAAAACTTTTCCTCAAATTCTTTTATCCTTAATGCATCTAATTGAGAGTTAATATTTATAAACTGACTCATAGTAAGCCCCCTCTCTTTCTTCTTGTAAAATTAACTCCAGAATTTAATATTCTATGTTAGAGTTCATATACTTAAATTATATCATTTAAATATATAATTTACCATAAATAGATTTCTATGCAAAAAACCCCTCTTGAATTACTTCAAGAGAGGTTATTTAATTAATTATTATTTTGCATATTCTACAGCTCTTGTTTCTCTTATTATACTAACTTTTATTTGACCTGGATATTCAAGTTCATCCTCAATCTTTTTAGTTATATCCCTAGCTAATAAATGAATTTCTTCATCATTGATTTTTTCTGGTTTAACCATTATTCTAATCTCTCTACCAGCTTGGATTGCATAAGATTTATCTACGCCATCATATGAATTTGCAATTTCTTCAAGTTTTTCTAATCGTTTAATATATGCTTCTAATGTTTCTCTTCTAGCACCTGGTCTAGCTGCAGATATAGCATCTGCTGCTGTAACTAATACTGCTTCTACAGTTTGAGGTTCATAATCACCATGGTGGGTACTCATAGCATGTATTACATCTTTAGATTCTTTGTATCTTCTAAGTAAGTCCATACCTATTTCAACATGTGTACCTTCCATTTCATGGTCAACTGCCTTACCTATGTCATGAAGCAACCCAGCTCTTTTTGCTAGTTTTATATCTGCACCTATTTCTGCTGCCATAATACCAGCTATATGTGCAACTTCTATAGAATGTTTTAAAACATTTTGTCCATAACTTGTTCTATAGTTAAGTCTACCTAATAGTTTTACTAATTCAGGATGTAGACTATGAACACCTGTTTCAAATATAGCTTGTTCACCATATTCTTTTATAATATTCTCTACTTCCTTCTTAGCTTTTTCAACCATCTCTTCTATTCTTGCTGGGTGTATTCTACCATCTGATATAAGTTTTTCTAAAGCTATTCTTGCAATTTCCCTTCTAATAGGGTCGAAACCAGATAATATTACAGCTTCTGGAGTATCATCTATTATTAAATCGATACCTGTTAATGTTTCTAAAGTTCTAATATTTCTACCTTCTCTACCTATTATTCTACCCTTCATTTCATCATTTGGTAGGTTAACTACTGTTACTGTAGTTTCTGCAACATGGTCTGCTGCACATTTTTGAATCGCATATCCAATTATTTCTCTTGATTTCTTTTCAGCATCTTCTTTTGCTTGAGTTTCGATTTCTTTAATCATTATAGACATTTCATGTCTTACTTCTTTTTCAGCATTACTTAGTATTATGTCTTTTGCTTTTTCACTAGTAATTCCTGATATATCCTCTAATTTTTCGAGTTGTTTTACTTTTATAGCTTCGACTTCTTTTTGTTTTTCATCTACTGCTCTTAGTTTTTGATTTAAATTAGATTCTTTGCTTTCTATGCTTTGTTGTTTTCTATCTAGAGATTCTTCTTTCTGAATTACTCTTCTTTCATATTTTTGTAATTCACTTCTTCTTTCTCTATTTTCTTTTTCGGCATCACTTCTAAATTTGTGAATTTCTTCTTTTGCTTCTAGAAGTTTTTCTTTTTTCATTGTCTCTGCATCTTTGTTTGCTTGATCTATTATATTCTTAGCTAAGCTATCTGCTTCGCCAATCTTTGCTTCTGATATATTTTTTCTTACAAAATATCCAGCTCCAATACCTATAGCCAAACCAACTACTGCTGCTATAATTGCTGCTACTATGACATCCACCTCCTTTGTTATTTAATCCCAAAATTCAATATTACTCCTTATTTTCACATTCATCTAGGTTAGCTTGTTTAATTTTCAAGTTAACATTTTTTAATATGATAAGTATTACATTTATAATCTTGGAATACTGCTATTTGAGTTATCTACTATAATATAGATAACTCATGTATCAATTTTAAAATTAAATATTTTATAATTGATAACAAAAATTATATTAAATTAGAATACTTTACCTCATTTAATTTTATAATTTTTTCTAGCTTGTGTCAAGTTTATAGGTGGTTTATAGCAATTATTATTCATCTGCAATATCATTTGCATTTTGATTATCTTCATTTAATTCATCTTCTTCTAAATCTCTATATTCTGGTCCTAATTTATAATATTTTCTTACTTTTTCTTCTATCTCATTAGTTAAGTCCATATTATCAGCTAAAAACTTTTTAACATTTTCTCTACCTTGTCCTAATTTTATATCTTGATAGTTGTACCAAGAACCAGATTTTTTAACTATATCTACATTTGCAGCTATATCTAATAAATCTCCTATTTTTGATATACCTTCTCCATACATTATATCGAATTCAGCTTGTTTAAATGGTGGGGCAACTTTATTTTTTACAACTTTAACTCTTGTTCTACTTCCTAAAATTTTGTCACCTTGTTTTATTGTATCTATTTTTCTTACGTCTAATCTTACAGAAGAGTAGAATTTAAGCGCACGCCCACCAGTTGTAGTTTCTGGATTTCCGAACATTATACCTACTTTTTCTCTAAGTTGGTTTATGAATATTGCAACACAATTTGATTTTTTAATTGAACCTGTTAATTTTCTAAGGGCTTGAGACATAAGTCTGGCTTGTAGACCTACATGAGAGTCTCCCATATCTCCTTCTATCTCTGCTTTTGGAACTAACGCTGCAACTGAGTCTATTACAATTATGTCTATTGCACCACTTCTTATTAATGCTTCAGTTATTTCTAGAGCTTGTTCTCCTGTATCTGGTTGAGATATTATTAGGTTGTCTACATCTACACCTAATGCTCTTGCATAAACTGGATCTAGGGCATGCTCAGCATCTATGAAAGCTGCTATTCCGCCGTTTTTTTGTGCTTCTGCAACTGAGTGAAGTGCTACAGTTGTTTTACCTGAAGACTCTGGTCCGTATATTTCAACTATTCTACCTCTTGGAAGTCCGCCTATACCTACTGCTATATCAAGACCTATTGAACCTGTTGATATAGAGTCTACCACCATAGATGAAGCTTCACCTAATCTCATTATTGAGCCTTTACCAAAATCTTTTTCTATTTTTCCTAAGACGTGATTTAACGCATCTAATTTTTCTTTTTCTATAGTCATAATTATTTATTCCTCCACATACTAAATTTATATTAATTTTTTATAATCAAACATTTGTTCGCTTGTATATTTATTATATCTTATAAAACTTTTATAGTCAATTGATAAGTAAATTATTTTTGCCCACTTTAATCTATTTATTTTATAAACAAATATTTTAAGTTTTATACATCAATATAACAAAATTTTATAATTTTATGTATTAAAAAAGAGTTGCTATGTTAACTTTTATAACATAACAACCCTTTAGTTTTATTTGCTATTCATAAATAACTCTCTATTTTTATATAAGTAATCTATTCCTGAATAAAGTGTAAATATTGTAGCTATATACATAGCGATTGTCCCAACAAATACTATTTGACTATTTGAATAATTAGCTCCTATTAAAAGTAATATTATCGCTATCATTTGGCTTGTAGTTTTTATTTTTCCTCCACCACTTGCAGCTATTACTTTTCCATTATCTGCAGCTATTGCTCTTAAAATACTTACTGTAAGCTCTCTTGCTACTATTATTATTACCATCCAACCAGCAACTAAATCGTATTCTATCATGCATATTAAAGCTGATAATACTAGTAGTTTATCTGCTAGAGGGTCCATAAACTTACCAAAATCTGTAACTAAATTATATTTTCTAGCTATTTTCCCATCTAAAAAATCTGTTATCGATGCAATTATAAATATAATACATGATATTAAAAAGAAATTGCTAACTTGTGATAACATAAGTATTACGAAAACTGGTATTAAACATATTCTAAGCAAAGTAAGCTTATTCGGTAAATTCATCTTCTATTACCCCCATTAAATCATACTCTAAAGCATCAGTTATTACTACATTTACAAATTCCCCTACTTGAAGATTTCTTATAGATTTAACATATACTATTGCATCTATTTCTTCTGCATCGTATATTGTTCTACCTACATACACGTTGTCTTCTATTTGTTCTTCAACTAATACCTCATATTTATTCCCTATTTTATTATTGTTTTTTTCTTCTGATATTCCTTGTTGAATCATCATTAAAGCTTCTTGTCTTTCAACTTTTACTTCTTCTTCAAGGTGATTTGGAAGTTTGTCTGCTGGTGTATCTTCTTCTCTAGAATAAGTAAATACTCCTAATTTATCAAATTGAGCTTCTTTTATAAACTCAGCAAGTTCATTGAAGTCTTCTTCTGTTTCACCTGGGAACCCTACTATTATACTAGTTCTTAAAGTAGCATCAGGTATATGACTTCTTATCATGTTTATTTTAGATAGTATATCTTCTTTAGTTGTTTTTCTATTCATTAATTTTAACACTCTATTGCTAGCATGTTGAATAGGCATATCGAAGTAGTTACATATATTATCGTATTTTTTAATTACTTTTACTAACTCTTCAGTTATTGATTCTGGATAAGAGTACATTACCCTAATCCATTTAAATCCTTCTATTTGAGCTAATTCTTCTAAAAGATTTGCTAATTTTTCTTCTCCGTATAAATCTAAACCGTATTTAGTAGTATCTTGTGCTATTACTACTAATTCTTTAACTCCTCTTTCTGCAAGTTTTTTAGCTTCTGCTATTATATCTTCCATTTTTCTACTTCTGTATTTACCTCTTAATTTAGGTATTATACAGTAAGTACATTTATTGTCGCATCCTTCACCTATTTTTAAGTAAGCCATGTGACTTGGAGTTGATACGTATCTTGGTAGATTTTCATCATATGCAAATTCTATATTGTTTAAGCTTACTATTTGGTGCTTTTCGCTAAGCTCTGCTAATATTTCATCTATATTTTGATAACTACCAGTACCTACTATCGCATCTATTTCTGGTATTTCTTCTTTTAATTCATCTGCATATCTTTGAGCTAGACATCCTGTAACTATTAATAATTTTAAGTTTGCAGTTTCTTTAAGTTCTGCAAATTCAAGTATTGTTTGTATTGATTCTTGTTTTGCTGATTCGATAAATCCACAAGTATTTACAAGTATTACATCTGCTTCTTCAAAATTACCTGTTAATTTGTATCCTTTCTCGTTTAATATACCCATCATTATTTCTGCATCAACTAAGTTTTTCGAACACCCTAGTGATTCTAATGCTATTTTTAACATAAATTAATTGCTCCTTACTTAACTTTCTCTTTTTAAATTTTCTAATTCTTCTTTTGTTATTAAAACTTTACGAGGTTTACTTCCTTCGCTCGGTCCAACTATCCCTCTTTCTTCCATAGAATCTATAAGTCTTGCCGCTCTATTAAATCCTATTTTGAATTTTCTTTGAAGCATTGATGCTGAACCTTGATTATTTGAAACTACAAAATCTATAGCTTCTTCTAAAAACTCATCTACGTCGTTGTCTTTTACAGCGACTGGTCTAGATATTGTTTCCATTATTTCTTCTTCGTATTTTACTTCTTCTTGTTTTTGTGCTTTAATTTCGTCTATTACTTTTTCTGACTCTTCTTCAGATATAAATGCACCTTGTATTCTGACTGGTTTAGCCGCACCTAGAGGATAGTAAAGCATATCACCTTTTCCAAGTAATTTTTCAGCTCCACCCATATCTAGTATTGTTCTAGAGTCAGTTTGTGAAGAAACAGCAAATGCTATTCTTGAAGGTATATTTGCTTTTATTATACCTGTAATTACATCAACAGAAGGTCTTTGTGTAGCTATGATTAGATGCATACCAGCAGCTCTTGCCATTTGAGCAAGTCTACAGATATAGTCTTCAACTTCATTACCACAAGCCATCATTAAGTCAGCTAACTCATCTATTATTATAACTATTTTGTGCATTTTATTTTCACATTTTCTGTTATAACCCGCGATGTCTTTAACTCCATTTTCGGCGAATAATTGATATCTTTTGTTCATTTCGTTAACTGCCCAGTTTAAAGCATTAGATGCTTTTTTAGGGTCAGTTACTACTGGTGATAATAAATGTGGTATTCCATTATAATGCGCAAGCTCTACTACTTTAGGATCGATTAAAAGAAGTTTTACTTCTTCTGGTGATGATTTATATAGTAAAGATGTTATTATTGTATTTACGCAAACACTCTTACCTGAACCTGTAGCCCCTGCAATTAATAAGTGTGGCATTTTTGCTAAATCAGCTATAAGTGGTTTTCCACTTATTTCTTTACCTAATCCTACTGCTAAACTAGATGGATCATTTATGAATTCATTACTAGTTATAACTTCTCTAAGTCCTACAACTTGAGGTTTGTCATTTGGAACTTCAATTCCTATTACAGATTTTCCTGGAACAGGAGCTTCTATTCTTATACTTCTAGCCGCTAAACTAAGCGCTAAGTCATCTGATAAGTTTACTATTTTACTAACTTTTGTTCCTGGTTTTGGTGAAACCTCATATCTTGTTATAGTTGGTCCAAAAGTAGCATTACAATCTTGTATCTCAATATTGAAGTTTTTAAGAGTATCTATTACTTCTTTACTCTTATTTTGTTCTTTGTAGCTATTTTTAGAACCATTATAATTTTTAAGACAATTTATAGAAGGTTTTTTATAGTTTGAACTTCCATTTGATATATTTTCTTGCTTTTTATCGCTTGGTAAATTAAATTGAAGTTGCTCTAAATCACTATTATTTTTTGTATTTACATTAGTATTAAATAATGTATCACTGTAGTCATTAGTTTCTTCTAATGTACTTTGAGTATTGGTTTTACCTCTCATAAGATCATTTAATTCTTTTAAATCATCTTGAGTATAATCTACAGTTTGTGTTCCTTCTAATATTTCTAATACATCATCATCGGCTTGATTAAATCCTACTATTTTTACTGTTTTTTCATCATCGTATTCATTGTAGTCTTCATCATCTTCATTTGGTACAAATTCTTGTTGATTTTGTTTTTTATCTTTGTCTTTCATTAATTTTTTAAAGAAACCTGTTTTTTCTTCTACCATAGTAGTATCATCTACTTCATCAGTTATTATATCTAAAGCAGACTCTTTTAAGTTTTTTAACATATCTTTGAAATTTGCATTGCTATTTTTAGGATTTGTTGATTTATTTTTTATAGCAAAAATTAAATCTTGTATTGATATATTAAATACAAATAAAATACTTAAAAATAGTGCAAATAAACTTATCAACCAACCACCAGTTATTCCAAATATTTCTTTTATAAAGTAAACTATTATAGATGTTATAAGTCCGATACCTTGATTTTCAACTGCTACTTTCATAATTGAACTTATCATCTCTGGTCTTAATGGATTGTCAACCGGTATAAGATTTGAATTTAAAAGACCATAAAAAATAAATATAAATATTATTGCTATGTAATATACTTTACTCTTTTTTAATCTAAATACATATTCATTATTGTCAAAAAATCCCAAAACTCCAACTAAAATGATAAGTATCGGTATTAATATCGCCAAAGACCCAAATAATCCTTTAAATACTTCTTGAGTCATACTTCCTATAAGTCCCATGGAAGTTGAATTCAATCCATATAGTAAGAAAACTCCTATAAATATTGTTATTAAATTACTAAATTCTGTTGAAATTCCTGTATTTTTTGTTTTCTTTTTTGAAACTTTACTTTGCTTTTTCTTATTTGCCACCAATCTCACCTCTTATTTTTAAGGATATTAAATTCTGTGAAAAATTAATACTCACAGCAAAAAGTGTTAATGTATAAACACTAACACTTTATTGTATTTTAATATTATATCATAAATTATAGTATTTAAACACAGGAGATTTAAGTTGTTTCATTATTGTTATCTTCTTTTATTAATTCTTTAAGTTTTGTAAGAGATTCTTTAAGTCCTCCTACTTCATTTATAAGTCCACAATCAACAGCTTCTTTTCCTATTAGTACACTTCCGACATCGCTTACAAGTTCATCTTTTGCATTCATAAGTCTAGTAAGCTCTTCTTCTGATATATTTGATGTTCTAGTTATAAACTCATTTATTCTCTCCTGCATCTTTTTAAAATATTCAAAAGTTTCATTTACTCCTATTACAAGTCCATTAGTTCTTATTGGATGGACTATCATAGTTGCACTTGGCGCTATAAATGAATAATCTCCTGCTGTTGCAAGTGGCACACCTATGGAATGACTTCCTCCTAAAACTAAAGTGACTACCTTTTTAGAAATGCTGTTTATTAATTCAGCCATGGCAAGCCCTGCTTCAACATCTCCACCAACTGTATTTAATATTATTAATATTCCTTTTATCTCTGGGTCTTCTTCTATAGAATAAAGCATAGGTATAACGTGTTCGTATTTAGTGGCCTTTTTTTGAGGATTTCCTACAAAGTGGCCTTCTATCTCACCTATTATAGTTATACATTGAATCGTCTTGTCATCTTTAGTGGGTACTTTATTTGTTCCAAGTTCTTTTATATTTTGTACCGTTTGTTTTTCTTTGTTATTTTCGTTTTCATTTTCTACACTGGGAGATTGATTACTCGATTTCATATTTCCTGTCAAATTTCCATGACCTTGTTCTGTCTTTTTATCAGAATCTTTATTTGGTTCTTTTTTGGGATCTTTAGCTGGATCAAGTTCTATATAATTTTGTCTACTTTGTAAATTTTCTAACCCGTCATTTTGTGTATTATTGTCTCCTAGGTTACATAAATTTATAGTATTTGCATCAGAAAAATTCCAATCACATAAATTCATGAATTTATCGTTATAATCTTCGTTTCTTGGCATATTTCCACTCCTTATATTACATAACAGTAATTTATAAATTCTGCTATATTATATTTAATTTTATAGAAAAATTTAAACATTTCTTATACAGAAATATTTTATCCAAAATAGAAAATTTTATTATAAAGTAAATACATATATATGGGAAATATTTTTACACATTAAAAATAGGCTATCATAAAAGATAAGCCTATTTGTTATTTATGTAACTTTTATTTATGCAGAGAATGCATTATGTATAACATGAACTGTTGTTACCATATCTTTTTCATCTACAAGGCAAGATAGTGAATTGTAAGAATCTGAAGATTGAAGTAACGTTATATTTTCAGCATTTAAAGCTCTCATTATTTTTGCTATAACCCCTGGTGTTTCTGTAACTTTATTTCCTATCAATGTTACTTTAGCACAATCAGGTTTTATTTCATATTCTACATCATGTTGTTTTAAAATATTTTCAACTTCATCTAGATTGCTTACATCAAGCGCAAATGCCTTTTTTTCAGTAAGGAAATTTATCATATCCATATTTATATGTCTGTCTTCCATTTCATTTAATATGTCAGAAAAATCTTCTTCACTTCCTATAACTTTTACTTGAGCTATTTTATCTCTATGTGCTACAGCACTCATAAATTTAGTTTTTGAGCTATCTTCATATGCATCTTTTAACATACTAGCTGGACCTATTTTTGTTCCTTCAAAAGTTGGGTTGTAAGTATTTTTTATTTGAAGTATTATATCTGCATTTTTAGCAAGCTCTACAGCTCTTGGATGTATAACTTTCGCTCCATTTTCCGCCATTTGGAATACTTCATCATAATCTGCATATTTTAATACTTTAGCATCAGGTTCTATTCTTGGGTCAGCAGTCATTATACCATCGACATCTGTATAGATTTGAACTAAATCACTTCCTAAAGCTTTACCTATAGCAACTGCAGATGTATCGGAACCCCCTCTACCTAATGTAGTTATTTCTCCATCTTCTGTTCCACCTTGGAATCCTGCTATTATTACAACTTTTCCATCAGCTAATTCCCTTTGGATTTTCTTTGGATTTATTTTTTTTATTTTAGCATTTGAAAATGCCTTTGTAGTTATTATACCAGCTTGAGTTCCAGTTAAAAATGTAGCTGGTATACCCATTGAATCTAACATAGTTGCTAGTATTGTTCCTGATATAATTTCTCCACATGACATTATCATATCAAGTTCTCTTTTTGTCGGTCTATCATTTATATTTGTACACATTCCTATAAGTGTATCAGTAGCATAAGGAGCCCCTTTTCTACCCATAGCTGATACTACTACTGCTATATCTTTATATTTTTCTTTATGTGCCTCTATTATTTTACAAACTTCTTTCATCTTTTCATATGAGGCTACTGATGTGCCACCAAACTTTTGTACTAAAACTTCCATTGAATCCTCCTAATATATTCCTTCATATTCTATTATTATCATATCATTTCCAATCTTTCTGACATTTCTCCAAGGAACTTCTAACACTTCTTTATCTTTTCTAAGCCCTAAAAAACCTCTTTCTCTCGGTATTGATAAAGCTAATATGTCTCCTGTTACCTCATCTACTATAATATCACATTCTCCAACTACTCCTAACCTTTCCCCTGTGGTTAGGTTTACAATTTCCTTACCTGCTATTTCAGATAAATACATAAATATCCCTCCAATACAAGAAAATCATTATTTATTAAATTTTATAGTTTTTAATACTTTAAAATTTAATACTAAACTTTAAGTAGTTAATAAACTTTTATTTTGACTTTCTTAAATGCATATACTTAATATATTAAGCTTCTTATTATATTAAGTAATTAAATGTATTATGGGATTATATTTTATAAACTTATATTTTCTACGTCTTTACCTACTATACAAACACCTATGTTTTCTTTATTAAATACTTTTTCAATTATTTTAGCTACGTCTTGATATTCTACGTTATTAATATAATCTATAATATCTTGTTCATCATCTACTTTATTTCTCATAAGTAAATTCTTACCGTTTGACATCATCCTACTGCTAGTGCTTTCACGATCTAGCATGTAACTTCCTTTTAGTTGTTCTTTGCTCTCATGCATTTCTTGTAATGAAATATATTCATTTCTTATTAAATCAATTTCATCTAATATAAGTTTATATACTTCTTCTACATTCTCATTACTAGTACTAGCAAATATTCCTAATTCTCCACATTCTTGATATAGAGTTTGTGAAGAATATATAGAATAAACTAAACCTTTTTCCTCACGTATCTTTTGAAATAATCTAGAGCTTATACTTCCTCCAAAAACATTGTTTACAACTGATAGTGCGTAAACTTCTCTATCATTTATCATAGGTATAGCTTTCAAATTAATTGCCAAGTTAACTTGTTCTATATCCTTGTTCTTTTTAATAATACAAGGATTGAATTTAGGTTCTGTTGTATTTATACTTGCTTCTTTTGCTTCCCAAGTTTTAAATTTATCTTTTATTTTTTCTACAATTTCTTCAAAGTTAAAATTACCACAAATAGATATTACAGAATTGTTTGGCACATAATATTTATTGTAGTAATCTAAAATATTTTCTCTTTTGAAGTTTTTTAAAGTATTTCTATCTCCTAAAATATTCATTCCTAAACTATGGTCTTTATAAATATTTTCAAGAAGTAAGTCGTATGATAAATCATCTGGAGAATCTTCATACATTTTTAATTCTTCTAAAATTACAGATTTTTCTTTTTCTATGTCTTTTTTATCAAAACATGAATTTAGTATCATATCGCTAAGTACATCTATTCCTATATCGATATGCTCATCTAATAATTTAACATAAAAACATGTACATTCTTTACTTGTAAAAGCATTTAATATACCACCTAAATTATCTATCTCTCTTGCCAATTCTTTTGATGATCTATTTTTTGTTCCTTTAAATAGCATATGTTCTATAAAATGTGATACTCCACTATTTTCTTTTGTTTCTATAATTGAGCCGGCTTTAACCCAAATTCCTAAAGATATTGACTTTAAATATGGAATTTCTTCACCAATTATAGTAAGTCCATTTTCCAAGGTCTGACATTTGTACATACTGTCCTCCAATTGTTTAAATATTGAAAATTATATATGTATTTATTATAGTGTACACATTTAATTTATACAAGTTAAAATTATTCATTGGAAAATACATCACTTAATTTGCCTGGAACATATCCTCTTGTTCTTATTATGGATATTATTTCATCTAGACATATACTTGTAGCCTTAGTAGGATGCATCAAAACTATGCTTCCATCTTTTATATCTTTCTTTTGTATTCTTTGTATTATCTTATCTGGATTATCCTTGTCCATCCAATCGATAGTATCTACATCCCACTTATAACAGATATATCCTAAATCATTTGCTGCTTTTACTGTATCATCACCAAATGCTCCTGATGGCGCTTGAAAAAATTTACTTTTTGTTTTAGTTACATCTTCTATTGCTTGTTTTGATTTCTTTATTTGATTGAAATTTTCATCATAAGAAAGCGTATCGTAATTTAAATGTTGATATCCATGGTTTGCAATTTCATGCCCCTTGGCTTTCATTTTCAAAAGTAAATCTTGTTTATTTTCTGCCCACTTACCAGTAACTGCGAAAGTTATTTTTACATTCTCATTATCTAAAATCTCTAAAATTTTTTCTATGTATTCATCTTCCCAACCCAAATCCACGTTGCAAGTAATTGCAACGTGGCCACTATTTCTTAATGTTCCCATTGTATATGGTTGGGTATTGCCAGCCATATCGAGTAAATTCATTGTATCTTGTGTTCTATTTTTTAATATGTATGCTATACCTCCAATTATAAATGCAACTATCAGTATAAAAATAACTATCTTTTTTAATTTACTTTTGCTAAGTACCATCATTACCATATTTAGCTCCCCCCTTATAAGTTCAATTCTATATTACATATTATTTTAATAAGAGGTATTTTATTCTCATTTTAAAGTAATTTATTGTACATGTTATTTATATTTAAAAACAAAAAAATCTTTCCGTATATCGGAAAGATTTTTTATCTATCTATAAATTTTTATTAATTTAAAATTTATTTATGGTCTTTTTTTGGTTTAGGAAGTAATGCTTTTCTAGATACATTAACTCTTCCTTTTTCATCTATTTCAGTAACTTTAACTTCTACTTCATCACCAATGTTTAATACATCTTCAACTTTATTTACTCTTTCATGAGCTATATGAGATATATGAAGTAGACCTTCTTTACCTGGAAGTAATTCTACAAAAGCACCGAAGTTAAGTATTCTAGTTACTTTACCTTTATATACTTGTCCTACTTCTACTTCTGCAACTATATCTGATATTTTCTTTTGTGCTAAATCTATCATTTCTTGATCTATACCTGATATAAATACTTCACCAGTTTGTTCTATGTCTATTTTAACACCAGTTTCATCTATTATTTTAGTTATAACTTTTCCACCTGGTCCTATAACATCTCTTATTTTATCTGGATTTATATTCATAGTTATTATTTTAGGTGCATATTTAGATAAATGTGGTCTTGGAGCGTCTATAGTTTTTCTCATTTCATTTAATATGTGTAGTCTACCTACTCTAGCTTGTGCAAGAGCTGTTCTTAGTATTTCTTCATCTATACCAGCTATTTTTATATCCATTTGTATAGCTGTTATACCATGTTCTGTACCAGCAACTTTAAAGTCCATATCTCCTAAGTGGTCTTCCATACCTTGTATATCTGAAAGTATAGCTATTTTTCCATCTTGTTCTATAAGACCCATTGCTATACCTGCAACCATATCTTTTATAGGTACACCTGCATCTAAAAGAGATAAAGTTGAACCACAAACACTACCTTGAGAAGTAGAACCATTTGAACTTAATACTTCTGATACAAGTCTTATTGCATATGGGAACTCTTCTTTAGATGGTATTACTGGAAGTAATGCTCTTTCTGCTAATGCACCGTGACCGATTTCTCTTCTTCCTGGACCTCTAGATGGTCTAACTTCACCTACAGAGTATGCTGGGAAGTTGTAGTGGTGCATATATCTTTTAGATTCTTCTTCGTCTAATCCATCAAGTATTTGAACATCTCCAAGTGCTCCTAGAGTTGTTATTGTCATTACTTGAGTTTGACCTCTTGTGAATAATCCTGAACCGTGAGTTCTAGGTATAAATCCACAGTCACACCATATTGGTCTTATTTCATCAGTTTTTCTAGCATCAGGTCTTCTACCTTCATGCACTATCATTTTTCTAACTTCTTCTTTTATTATTTTATCTAAAACAGCTACTATATCGCCACCAAATTCTTCTAGTGCTTCTTCATCAAAACTATCTAGAACTTCATTTTTAACAGCGTCCATAGCTTCTTGTCTTTCTAATTTTTCTATTACTCTTACAGCTTCTTTCATTTTGTCAGTAGCTAATTCACGAACTTTTGCTTCTATATCTTCATCAGCTTTTGGCTCTATGAATTCCATTTTTTCTTTACCAACTTCTGCTACTATTTCTTCTATAAATGCAACTATTTTTTTGATTTCTTCATGAGCTGTAAGTATCGCTTCAAGCATTAATGATTCTGGTACTTCGTCTGCCCCTGCTTCAACCATCATTACTGCATCTTTTGTTCCTGAAACAGTAAGGTGTAGTGAACTTTTTTCTCTTTGTTCTGCAGTAGGATTTATTACTAATGCTCCATCAACAAGACCTACATTTACAGAACCAGTTGGTCCGTTAAATGGTATTTCTGATATTGATAAAGCTACTGATGAACCTATCATAGCTACTACATCTGGTGTGCAGTCGTGATCTACTGATAATACAGTTGCAACAACTTGTACATCATTTCTAAATCCTTTTGGGAATAATGGTCTTATCGGTCTGTCAATAAGTCTTGATGTAAGTGTCGCTTTTTCAGATGCTTTACCTTCTCTTTTTAAGAATCCACCTGGTATTTTACCAACTGAATATAATTTTTCTTCATAATCGACACTTAGAGGGAAGAAATCTACTCCTTCTCTTGGTTCAGCTGACTTAGATACATTGACCATTACCATAGTCTCCCCGTATTTAAGTATAGCACTTCCGCTTGCTAATTGCGCTATTTTACCTATCTCCACAGACAGTTCTCTGCCTGCTAATTCCATTGTAAAAATTTTATGTTCAAACATTAATGCTTGTACCTCCTCTTATACTAAAACCCTTTTTCATTCTCTTTAATATATTATCAAAAATATTACAAATAAAAAAGTATTTATTTGAAAAATCTATAAGGCTTAGTGTTATTATGTATTTATTTTTTAATAAGAAGAACTTATAGCTAAAATTTCTGGTCCTGTATGTGAACATATACAAGATCCACCTCGTGTTATATAAATTTTTTTAGCATTTATTTTTTTAGATACTTCTTCTTGTAATCTCTTAAAATCATCTTCATTTGATCCATAACCTATAGTTATAATTTTATCTTCTACATTTCCATCATTTAATTCTAAAATCATATCTACTAGCTTAGATGCTATTTGTTTAGTTCCCCTTACTTTAGATACTATTTTGTTTTTTCCATCTTCCATAGTACATATAGGTTTTATGCTTAACATATTACCTACAAAAGAAACTACACTTGGAAGTCTTCCACTTTGTTTTAAATACTCAAGTGTAAAAGGAACAAATAATAGATTTACATCTTTTCTCATGTTTTCTAATTCTTGTATTATTTCACTTGCATTTAAATTTCCTTCTTCGATTAAATGACTTGCTTTTATAACGTATTGTCCACTTCCTAATGATAAAAATAAACTGTCAAAAATATATATATTTCCTTCCACATCAGCTTTTGCTAAGTTAGCACTTTGGAATGTTCCTGAAGCTTTTGAAGAACCTGTTATACATATAACATCGTATCCTTCTTTTGTGTATTTTTCAAATATATTTTTAAAATCAACATACGTTACTTGTGATGTTTTTGGTAGATTGTCACATTTTTTTAATATATCGTAAAATTGTTCTTTTGTAAAATCTACTCCGTCTTTATACTCTTTACCATCAATATTTATTGTCAAGGGTATCATTTCTACAAACTCTTTATTTACTATTTCTTCTGGAATATCACACATACTGTCACAAATTAGTTTTATTTTCATGACCTAAGCCCCCTTGCTTAAAATTATTATTTTATTCCTATTTATAGTTATATAATTATAATATCCATTCCTAGTATCTTAAATACAAAAAAAGCAAGTATTTACGTATACCTGCTTTTTAGTCAAAAGTAATAAAACTATTTTCTTAATCCTAATTTTGCTATTAAAGCTCTGTAACCTTCTAGGTCTTTTTCTTTTAGGTAAGCTAATAAGTTTCTTCTTCTACCAACCATTTTTAAAAGTCCTCTTCTTGAATGGTGGTCTTTTTTATGAACTCTTAAGTGATCGTTTAGTTCATTTATTCTAGCTGTTAATAAAGCTATTTGTACTTCTGGAGAACCAGTATCTCCTTCTTTTCTTCCAAATTCTTTGATTATTTCTTGTTTGTTCATCTTGTGATGTACCTCCGTTAATTTTTTTATAAGCGCCATTTACTAAGCAGTGATTGGAGTATTCAGATGCCGAGTAATGGTTAACTTCCTTGTCTATTTTAACATAAGTTAATTACTTTTGCAAATATACTTTTCATATATTTTTTTTGTATCATTTTTAAGTTGTTGTTTTAATTCATCTAAAGAGTTGAATTTTTTCTCATCTCTTATTCTTTCTAAAAATTCTATTTTTATATTTTTTCCATAAATATCTTCATTAAACTGTAGTATATGAGTTTCAATTGATAATTTTTCAACTCTTACAGTCGGATTAAAACCTATATTTGTAGCACCTATATATACTTTATCTCCAATATACACTTTTGTAGCATATATTCCTATTCTCGGAAGTATTAAGTTCTCTTTGAATTTTAGATTTGCAGTCGGAAATCCCATAGTTCTACCTATTTGTTTACCTTCTATAACTATACCTTCAACGATATAGTTACTTCCTAAATACTCTTTTACACTTTCTACCTTACCTTGAGCCAATAAATTTCTTATATATGTGCTACTTACCCTTATATTATTTATCTTTATTGGTTTTACTATATCCACATCAAAATCGTATTCTCCGCCTAATGCCTTCAATAAAATCGCATCTCCTTCTTTATTTCTTGCAAAGGTAAAATCATGACCCACATATATTTTTTTTGCATTTAATTTTTTTACTAAAATTTTTTCCACGAAATCTATAGCTGATATTTTTGTCATAAATTCATCAAATGGGAGATTTATAACAATGTCAACCCCTAAATCTTTCATAGTGTTAATCTTATCTTTATTAGTAATAATTTTTCTTACCTTTTCACTTTCAAAGAAATTGGCTGGATGATTCGAAAAGGTAAATACTACACTTTTCATGTTATTTTTTTTTGCATAATCTACAGTCTTCTCTATAAGGGCTTTATGACCCTTATGAAGACCATCAAACTTGCCTATTGTGACAGCACTTTTATTTATTTGTTCCAATTCTTCTAAAGATGTTATAACTATCATTATTTTTTCCCCACCGAAATATTATTTACTATATAAAGAGTTTATCACTTTTTAGGGTCATCGTGTTATTATCTTTTAATATTTTTCCCACACCTATAAAAATGTTTTCACAATAAACTCTCACGAGATAGTTTTCTGCATCACTATTTTTAGATTCTTTTATATTAAATCTTCTTGAGTCAATGACACCACCATTAGTATAATATTTTTGTGCACTAGGTTTTAAATCTACTGCATCTAAATTGTCTAAAACATAGTCTACATCATATAGATGGTCCTCTAAATGCCCATTATTCTTTAAATCTTCTAATTCTTCTAGTGTTATTGCATTATCTAGATTGAATTTGCCCGATGAAGTTCTAAGTAAAAAAGACATGTGTCCACCACAATTTAGATATTCTCCTATATCATGACATATACTTCTTACATATGTTCCTTTTGAACATTTTACATAAAATGTTATTTTGTTATTAGATATATTTAAAATCTCTATCTTTTTTATATTTACTTTTCTAGGCTTTATATCTATTGAATCTGCCTTACCTTTTCTAGCCAAATCGCACATCTTTTGTCCATTTACTTTTAAAGCAGAATAAACTGGTGGCATTTGGTTTATCTCACCTTCTTGTGATTTAAAAGCTTCTCTTATTTTAGATTCTGCTATATTTAAATCATCATTTCTATATAAAATAGTCCCTGATGAATCATATGTGTCTGTCTCTATTCCTAGTGTCAATTCACAAATATAAGACTTATCTTTATTTAAAATAAGCTCACTTACTTTAGTAGCTCTTCCTAAACATATAGGAAGTACTCCTGCAGCATCTGGATCTAGTGTTCCTGTGTGACCAACCTTTTTCATATTTAACGTTCTTCTGACGCAGCTAACTACATCATGAGATGTCATCCCGGTTGGCTTTAAAATATTAATAATTTTATTCATTATATCATCCTTAAATATATTTTAAAGTCTCAGCTACTACCATTTTAATCGCATTTTCTATAGTTTCATTAAATATAGTTAATCCAGCAGCTCTTACGTGACCTCCACCATTAAATACTTTTGCAACTTTGCTTACGTCAACGTAATTTTTTGATCTAAGACTTATCTTTATTTCATTTGAAGATTTTTCTTTTACTAAAATACCTACTTCTACATTTTCAATATCCCTGCAATATGGTGTTATACCGTCAGTATCTTTAAAGCTAACATTGTTTCTATTTAACATATCTTGAGTTAATGTTATAACAGCTATTTTATTATTTATTATATCTAGTGTATTTAGTGCTTCACCTAATAACTTATAATAATTATACGGATTATTTCCATAAACTTCACAGATAACTTTATTTGTCTCAGCTCCTAATATTAAAAGCTCTTTTGCCATTTCAAAAGTAGATGGGTGAGTGTTTGAATAAGAAAATTTACCTGTATCTGTTACTACACCTGTATATAATGCAGTTGCAATTTTTTGATCTATAACTTGAGTATTTTTATCTTCATTTATTTTTTTTAATAAATTGTATACAAGTTCACAAGTTGAAGACTCTTCTGGCATTACATAATTTAAATCACCATAATTATCATTACTTGCATGATGATCTATGCATATTAACTTTTTAGAGTTTTCTATTATGCTCTTATCGATACATATCCTGTTTAAATCACCACAGTCTAAGGCTATTAAATTGTATTGTTCTATATTTAAATTTATAAACTCCTCAGAACTTAAAATTTCTATATCTTTTAATAAAAACTTTAAGTTAATAGGAGTGTCATCATCTAAAACATAATATACGTCTTTATCTAAAGATTTTAGATAATAATACATAGCCAAAGTAGAGCCTATATTATCTCCATCTGGATTTACATGAGAGGTAACTATAAAATAGTTACCCTCATTAATATAATTTATTATTTTATCCATCTTATTCACCGTCTTTTTCGTTTTCTTCTGATGAATCCTTATATCCGTTGTTTACTTTTTTAATTAATTCATCCATGTACATTCCTTTTAGTAATGAATCATCTATCTTGAATATAATCTCTGGAGTATGTCTTATTTTTATATTTTTTCCAACTTCTCTTCTTATATATCCGCATGCACTTTTTAATCCATCAAGTGTAGATTCTTCATCTCCACCTAATATACTTACATATATATATGCATAGCTTAAGTCACTTGTAACCTCAACATCTGTTACACTAACTAAAGAATTTATTCTTGGATCTTTTATTCCATTAATAAGCATTGTGCTTACTATTTTTCTTATTTCTTCTGCAATTCTACGTGTTCTATTATTTGATGCCATTATATCAACCTCTTTTGTTAATTATAGTTCTCTTTTTACTTCCTTTTGAACGTAAGCTTCTACTATATCGCCTACTTTTATGTCATTGTAATTAACAAAGCTCATACCGCATTCATAACCGTTATTTACTTCTTTTACATCGTCTTTGAATCTCTTAAGAGCTAATAATTCACATTCTTGGATTATTATACCATCTCTAACTATTCTAACTTTGCAGTTTCTATATATCTTACCACTTGTTACGTAGCATCCTGCAACAGCCCCAACACCAGAAATTTTGTATACTTCTCTTATTTCAGCTTTACCTGTATCTTCATCTCTTAGTTCTGGATCTAGTAAACCGCTCATAGCAGCTTGAATATCTTCTATAGCTTTGTATATTATTGTGTATGTTCTTATATCAACACTTTCTTTATCAGCTAAAGATTCAGCACCAGATACTGGTCTTACGTTGAATCCTATTATTATAGCGTTTGATGCAGCAGCTAATAATACGTCTGATTCGTTTATAGCACCAACACCACCGTGGATTACTCTTACACTAACTTCTTCAGTTGATAATTTTTCAAGTGATTGTTTTACAGCTTGAACAGAACCTTGAACGTCAGCTTTTATTACTACGTTTAAGTCTTTTACTTGACCTTCATTCATTTGGTTGAATAAATCGTCAAGTGACATTCTTTGAGAAGATTTAAGCATTTCTTCTCTTTGTATTAATTGTCTCTTTTCAGAAACGCTTCTTGCTATTTTATCAGTTGGAACAGCAACGAATTGGTCCCCACCTAGTGGTACTTCTGATAAACCAAGTATTTCTACTGCAGTTGATGGTCCAGCTTGTTTAACTCTTTTTCCTTTAGCGTTTATCATAGCTCTTACTTTACCAGAAGCTACACCTGCAACTATTGGATCTCCAACTTTTAAAGTTCCGCCTTGAACTAATACAGTTGCAACTGGTCCTCTTGCTTTGTCAAGTTGAGCTTCTATTACTGTACCTACAGCTCTCTTATTAGGGTTAGCTCTTAATTCTTCCATTTCTGCAACTAATAGAACCATTTCTAATAATGTGTCTATATTTTGGTTTTTCTTAGCAGAAACTTCTACAGATATTACTGATCCACCCCAGTCTTCAACTAATAAACCTTCGTCAGCTAATTCTTTTTTAACTTTATCTGGATTAGCACCTGGTTTATCTATTTTGTTTATTGCTACTATTAGTGGTACACCTGCTGCATTAGCATGGTTTATTGCTTCTATTGTTTGAGGCATTATACCGTCATCTGCTGCAACTACAAGTATAGCTATATCTGTTACTTGTGCACCTCTAGCTCTCATAGATGTGAAAGCTTCGTGTCCTGGAGTATCTAAGAATACTATTTTTTGTCCATTTATAGATACTTCAGATGCACCTATATGTTGAGTTATTCCACCTGCTTCGCTTGATGTTACACGAGTGTTTCTTATTGCATCAAGTAAAGATGTTTTACCGTGGTCAACGTGTCCCATTACAGTTACAACTGGTGGTCTTGGTTTTAAATCTTCTTCTTTATCTTCTTGTATTTGCATTAATTTTTCTAGTTCTTCTTCGACATCTTCATCGCTTCCTGCAACTTCTAAATTAAATCCGTATTTTTGAGCTAATAATGATGCTACTTCGAAAGTAACTTCTTGATTTATTGTAGCCATAGTTCCCATTTTCATAAGTTCCATTATAACTTCTGAAACTGATTTTCCTACAGCATCAGCTAAATTTTGAACTGTTAAAGGTCCATCTATGCTGATTGTTTCTCCATTTTCTTCTTTTAATAAATCTAATACTAATTGAGCATCTTCTTCATCTATTTCTGCTTTTTCGTCTTCTACTTCAATGCCTAATTCTGCTAATTTAGCTATTACTTCTTTGTTTGAGACTTTAGCCTCTTTTGCTATTTGGTTTATTCTTGTATTTGCCACAAGATCACCCCCTATGAATTTTTTGATTGCACAAGCTCAATTATCTTTTGGGATAAAGCTTTATCTTTTATTCCTATAACTGCTCTCGGTGCTTTTCCTATAGCTAAACCAAGCTCTACTTTTGTTGCAAAGTAGATTTGGTTTATTTTTCTATAAGATGATTTATCTTTAAATAATTTTTTAGTATTATCAGAGGCATCATCTGCCACTATTACTAAACTTAATTTTCCTTTTTTTAATTCTTTTAGGGTAGTATCATCACCTGATACTACTTTTCCAGCTCTCATAGCTAGACCTATATAAGAATATATCTTTTGTTCATTATTTATCATAAGATTCTAACTCCGCTAATAATTTTTCATATACTTCATCAGAAACTTCAACTTTAAAAGCTCTATTTAAAGCCTTTGTTTTTATAGCTTTCTTAAGACATTCAGAGTCTTTACATATATATGCACCTCTACCGTTTGCCCTACCAGATGGATCTAAAAATATTTCGCCTTCTTTGTTTTTAACAATTCTCATAAGCTCTTTTTTAGAATCTCTATCTTGACATACTATGCACTTTCTTTGAGGTATTTTTTTTACTTTTTTCAAAGTCATCCCTCCTTTAACTATATTAGATTCTTATTCTGCATCTAAATCTATGTTTTCAGAATCCATATCTGCATCTTGTGCTTGTAATTCTATGTCTTCTTCAACAAAATCTACATCTTGTACGTTTTTTATAGCTTCCATTTCTGCTTGCATTTGAGACACGCTTTTTATGTCTATTTTCCAGTTAGTAAGTTTTGCTGCAAGTCTAGCATTTTGACCTGATTTACCTATTGCTAAAGATAATTGATAGTCAGGAACAACTACTAAAGCAGTTTTTTCTTCTTCGTTTATTTCAACTTTTTCAACTTTTGATGGGCTAAGAGCTGCTGATATGAATTCTGCTGGGTCTTCGCTATAATTTATTATATCTATTTTTTCTCCGCCTAATTCATCAACTACAGCTTTTACTCTAGAACCTTTTGGTCCAACACATGCACCGATTGGATCTATTTTTTCATCTATTGATTGTACTGCTATTTTAGTTCTTGAACCAGCTTCTCTTGATACTGATTTTATTTGAACTATACCTTCAAATATTTCAACTACTTGCATTTCAAATAATCTCTTAACAAGACCTGGATGGCTTCTTGATACTACTATTTGAGGTCCTTTATTAGTCTTTTTAACTTCTAATATATATACTTTTATTTTTTGTCCAGCTTTGTATACTTCACCAGGTATTTGTTCATTTTCTGGCATAGAAGCTTCTATTTTTCCTACGTTAACGTAAACAGTTTTTGAAGTAGCTCTAGCTATTTCTCCAGTAACTATTTCGCTTTCCTTTTCTATAAATTCGTTGTATACTATTTCTCTTTCAGCTTCTCTAATTCTTTGAACAACTACTTGTTTAGCTGTTTGAGCTGCTATTCTTCCGAATTCTTTAGGAGTTACTTCATTTTCTATTATATCTCCTAATTCATAACTTGGGTCGATTTTTATAGCATCTGCTAATTCTATTTCTAGGAAAGTATCATATAAGTCAGATTCATCAACTACTCTTCTTTGAGAGTAAACTCTAACTTCTCCGCCTTCTCTATCTACAGATACTCTGACATTTTGAGCTGAACCGAAGTTCTTTTTATAAGCAGTTAAAAGTGCTTGCTCGATTGTATCTATTATAATCTCTTTGTCAATCCCTCTGTCTTTTTCTAATTCGTCTAATGCTTCCATAAATTCGTGATTCATTGTTTATTCCTCCCTAATTAATGTTATCACTAAAATTTCACCGCTAGTTTGATTAATGCGATATCTTTTTTATCAAACTCAACTTCATTATTATCTATTACTACTTTGATTTTTTTATCTTCAGTTAAACCGATAAGTTCTCCTTCAAGTTGTTTTGTTCCATTTAAAGGTTTGTATAATTTGATTTCTACGTCATATCCCGCATATCTTATGAAATCTTTTTCCTTTTTAAGTGGTCTATCAAGTCCTGGTGAACAGACTTCTAAGAAGTAATTATCTTTTATTGGATCTTTTTCGTCTAATATTGGATTTAATTCTCTTGAAACTTCTGCACAATCATCTAAAGTAATTCCACCTTCTTTTTCAAGATAGATTCTTAAGTAGAATTGTCCAGCTTCTTTTACGTACTCAATATCTACTATTTCTATATTTTTAGCATCAACAATTGGTTGTACTAATTCTTCTATTGTAGATTCTATATTCTTTTTCATACGTACCTCCTATTCAGTTGTATTATAACATATTTAAAATAAAAGAGTGAGAACTATTGCCTCACTCTTATCTTCTGCATATGTCATTTTTCTATTACTATAACATAAAATTTTTTTATTTACAAGTCTTTTGATTAAATACCTTTATAACTCTTTTATTCTACAACATTTTTCTTAATTTGTATATACAATATATTATAAATTTTTAAAATATGTTGTCAATCCCTAAAAAATATCTAAAATAATGATAATTGATTCTTTTCACTCATGTCATTTAAAGAACCATGGTTAGAAAGTGTCTCTACTACTGTTTTAGAAATTTTAGTTCTTTTTCTTAAATCCTCTTTTGAAATGAATTCTCCATTTTCTCTTTCCTTTTGAATATTTATAGCAGCATTTTCACCAACTCCTTGTAAAGCTATCATTGGAGGTAGTATTGTGCTATCGTCTACAACTATAAATTTAGTCGCATCTGATTTATAAATATCAACAGGAATTATCTTAATTTTCCTTGCATACATTTCAAGTGCAACTTCAAGTACTGTAAGCATAGTTTTATCTTTTGCTGTTGCATCATTGCCAAGTTCGTGAATTTCATTTATTTTTTGTTTAATACTATCAAGACCACCTACAATTAAATCTGCATCAAAATCTTGTGCTTTAGTTGTAAAGTAAGTCGCATAAAATGCTGCTGGATAGTGGACTTTATAATATGCAAGTCTAAACGACATCATTACGTAAGCTACAGCATGCGCCTTAGGGAACATGTATTTTATCTTTTGGCAAGAATCAACATACCACTGTGGCACATCGTGTTTGTTCATTTCTTCAATAAACTCAGGCTTTAATCCTTTACCTTTTCTTACGTTTTCCATTATTGTAAATGCCATCTTTGGTGGAAGACCTTTAAATAATAAGTAGTTCATTATATCGTCACGAGTTGATATAACGTCTTTAAATTCAACGACTTTATCAACAACTAAGTCTTGTGCATTATTAAGCCAAACGTCTGTACCATGCGAAAGCCCAGATATACGAACAAGTTCTGCAAATGTCGTTGGCTTTGTATCAAGAAGCATCTGTCTAACGAAAGATGTCCCGAATTCTGGTATTGCTAAAGAACCAATTGGACAATTTATTTCCTCTGGCGTTACCCCTAGTGCCTCTGTTGATGTAAATATCGACATAGTTTCTTTATCGTCTAGCGGTATAGTAGTCGCATCAAGTCCTGTTATATCTTCTATCATTCTTATTATGGTCGGAACGTCGTGGCCTAGTATGTCTAGTTTTAATATCCTACCACTTATAGAGTGATAATCGAAGTGTGTTGTTATAACTCCACAGTTTACGTCATTTGCTGGGTATTGTATCGGTGTAATATCATACACTTCTTTGTAGTTTGGTATAACCATAACTCCACCTGGATGTTGTCCTGATGTTCTTTTTACACCAGTACATCCTTTAGCCAATCTTAATACCTCTGCACTTGGTACATCTAAATCATTTTCTTCTACATATTTTTTAGCATATCCATATGCAGTTTTATCGGCTACTGTACCTATAGTTCCCGCTCTATATACATGTCCCTCACCGAATAGTTCTTCTGTATACTTGTGTATTACAGGCTGATAACTACCAGAGAAGTTAAGGTCTATATCGGGCTCTTTATCTCCTTCGAATCCAAGGAAAACTTCAAATGGTATGTCATGACCATCTTTTTTTAGTTTGCGCCCACATTTTGGACAATCTTTATCGGGTAAATCTACTCCTGAACCCCACTCACCAACTGCATAGAAATAAGAATATTTACAGTCTTCATTTTCACAAATATAATGCGCTGGAAGAGGATTAACTTCTGTTATATCACTCATTGTCGCAGCGAGAGATGAACCAACAGATCCCCTCGAACCAACTAGATATCCATCAGCTAGTGACTTTGTAACTAACTTTTGGGCTATAATATACATTACGGCATATCCATTGCTTATTATAGAGTTTAGCTCTCTATCTAACCTTTTCTTTACAACGTCAGGCATAGGGTCTCCATAAATTCTCTTAGCCTTGTTATAACACATTTCCCTAAGCTCTGTATCAGAACCTTCTATTACTGGTGGGAAAGTCTCATTTGGTATTGGTAAAAAGTCCTCAACCATATCTGCTACTTTATTTGTATTTTCAACTACAACTTCATAAGCTAATTCTTCGCCTAAGTACTTAAATTCTTCTAACATTTCATCAGTTGTTCTAAAATGTAGATAAGTCTCTTCATCATCTAAACTAAATCCTTGTGAATATTTAAGCACACGTCTAAATACAGCTTCATGTTTATCTATAAAGTGTACATCTCCTGTAGCTACTGGAATTTTGCCGAATTTTTTCGCTATTTCTATCATTCTTCTATTTAAATCTCGAAGCTCATCTTCGTCTTTTACTTCGCCATTTCGAATCATAAATCTATTGTTATCAATAGGCATTACTTCTATATAGTCGTATAAATCTATTATCTCTTTTATTTCGTCGTCATTTTTATTTTGTTTAACAGCTTGGAACACTTCTCCAGCTTCACAAGCTGAACCTACTATAATACCTTCTTTGTGTTCTAAAAGCACACTTTTTAATATTCTAGGCGCTCTATAAAAATGATTTACATGGGCATCAGATACGATTTTATATAAGTTTTTTACTCCTACTAAATTTTGAGCTATTAATGTAATATGTTTTGTTTTTAATTTAGTATAATCTATGCCGCCTAATACTTCATTTACATCGCTTAACTTTTTAGCTCCTTTTTTCTGTAGCATATCTAAGAATTTTATAAATATTTGTGCAGTCGCAGCCGCATCATCTACAGCTCTATGGTGGTTATGAAGTGGTACTCCAAGTTCTTTTGTAAGGTTATTTAATTTAAAACGCTTTAAATGTGGAAGTAATATTCTAGCTAACATAAGAGTATCGACACTCTTATTTTTAAATTCAATATTCATTTCCTTACATTTTTGATTTATAAATCCAATATCGAACTCTGCATTATGAGCAACTAACACACTATCTCCTACAAACTCCATAAATTTAGGTAAAATTTCTTCAATTGTAGGTTTATCTTTTATTAAATCATTAGTTATACCTGTTAATTCTTGAACTTTATAAGATATATCTTTTTCTGGATTTATAAGTTCATTAAATCTATCTACTATTTCAAAGTTTTTAACTTTTACTGCACCAATTTCAGTTATTTTATCGTTTTTATTTGAAAAACCAGTTGTCTCTAAGTCAAATACTACAAATGTTTGAGATAAGTCTTTGTCATTTGCCTCTCTTATAATCGGGGCGTTATCTTCAACTAAATACCCTTCAACACCGTATAGTATTTTTATACCGTTAGCTTTTCCTGCATCCATCGCTTCAGGAAAAGCCTGAACTACACCATGATCTGTTATAGCTATTGCCTTATGCCCCCATTGTGATGCTTGTTTTACAAGCTTTTTAGTTTGGCATAATGCATCCATAGATGACATTTGTGTATGTGCGTGAAGTTCCACACGTTTTTTATCTGCTTTATCGACTCTAGGTTTCTTATCTTCTAGTCTTATACCACTTATAGTCATTGTAAGCTCTCTTTTAAAAGTATCGTATATTACGTCTCCTTTTATTCTTACATTAGTTCCTTCACTTATTTTGCTAAGAACTTTGTCTTGGTTTAAGTCATTTAAGAATAATTTACAGCTTATTGAGCTTGTATTGTCAGTTACATCTGCAATAAGAAGTATTTTCCCATTTTTAAGCTCTTTTGTTTCTATATTAAATATTTCTCCTACTATACAAACAGTCTTTGCATTTTTATCTATATCACATATATGTTCAAATAGAGCATTTACATTTTCACCATAGATTAGATTTTCATCCTCATGTTCTTCTTTAATAATGTATTTTTCTTCTTCCTCATAGGCAGGAGTTGGACTAGAGATTTGCATTTCTCTAACTTTTTCTTCCATCTCCCTCTCCATTTTCTCCATTAACTTTTTGCGGTCTACTTTTTCATCTACTGCTTTTTCTAAAATAACATTTAAATCTATCGAAAACTCTTCTAAAAATGCATGTCTTATGATTTCTTCACAATGTTTTGATTTTAAGCTATCATATAACATTGTTTTTGGTATTTTTATTTTTAAAGTGTCGTCTATACACATATATTCTACGTCTTTTTTCCAACCTTCAATTGCAGGTGAAATACTTTTTAATATATGAAGTACATTATCCCAATTTTTCTTTACTATATCTTTATTAGATTTACGAGATAGACCATTGTATCTTATTTTTATCTTTATATCTGAAAAATAATCTAACTCTTCTAATAAGGCTTCTCTAAGTGATGATAAAATGTCATAAGAAATAATTTCCTTAGATGATAGATATATATAAAAAGTCTTATTTTCTTTGTAATACACGACTTTTGTTACAAATACATCGCTTAATTTTTTATATAAAAAATCATTTTTAATTTCTAATTTACTTAGATAATCTTTTATACTATCCATTTATGACACCCCTTTCACCTCAGTATTTATAGAAGAAAATTATATCATATTTTTTATTATCTTTTAAGGTCTTGAATTTTAAAATAATTTAATAAAATTTTTTTATGGATTAGCTATTTTTTGATTTTTTTTAATATTATATATATAAGGACTTATATTTGGAGGTATACTATGACTTGCTCAAATATATACGATTTAAAGAAAATACCTATTTATTATGAAGAGTTAAGGGGCAAAAAGTTATTTACAAAAGCATTGTCAGAAATTGATGTAAATAAAAAATCTGTTCATTTATTTTATTATAAAAACGCTAATATCCCAATTTGTGCCCTTCCTAAACTAGGTGTTGTGATTATATCTAAAAGAGGATTTTTGTCATTTTGTTATAATTTTTATTTCTTTATAAATTCATTTAATACTAAAAATATCGAAATTTCAAAACAAAATATATTTTCAATAGCTAAAAGCGCTTTATCTCATGAAATAGGCCATTTACTAGATCCCAATTTAAGCAATATAAAATCCGCGTCTAATGAAATTATTTTATCAATCGCAAATGGAATAATAAAATACAATATCGATTTAAAAGATGATTCTTATTATAAAAAAAATCTTCCCCTAGAGATTGAAGATTCTATTATACAATTTAAGAAAAATAATGTTACAAGAGAAATAAATGCATGGAATATCGGAAAAACTATCGCAAATTTTCAAAGTGATACTGAAAGATATATTTTTGAAAAAATAAAAGAATATGCTCTAGCAACTTATAATTACGGTAATTTAAAAGATATAGTTGCTGAAAATAATGTTGAAAAATATATAAAATCACTTTTATAATCAAAAAGGGAAACCTATATTTAAATTATAGATTTCCCTGTATTTAATTATTTATAATTTGGCATTAAAAATTCTAAGCTAACAGAATTGTCATAATAAGGTATTATGTTGTTCATTACTTTTGCTATAATATGTGCCCAACTTACATCAGTTGCATATTGATGACCAGTATTATAACTCCATCTCATTTTATATAAAGTATTTTGTTTGTATTTAGTGCTATGTATATAATTAGTTGATAACCATTTTGCAGAACCTTCTATAGTTTTATCCACTGTAGTCCACCCTTTTTTATAAGCATATTGAGAAGCTGATGATACAGCTGTTCCATCAAATGCAGATATTCCAAAGAAGTTATAAACTTTTACTTTTTCTCCGTTTTCTCCATCTACATAAACTCCTTGAGAAAGAACTGAACTTCCATATCCTGTTTCAACCATAGATGCTGCAACTAAGTAACTTACATCTAAATTATGTTTTTTAGCTGCATCTATAAATGCTTGTCCTTTGTTAATAAATACACTATTTGATTTACAGTATTTATTAAAGAATGCATTTAATTCGCTTGCTGTTATTCCTTCACGATATTTATCTATTTTTAAGAATTGTAGCCTTCCATTAGCATTTGTACTAAATGTCTGTGGATTTAAATACTTACTTAAATCTTCTCTTGTAGCTTGTAAATACTTTGTAGAGTTTTGATTATTTGTAGACAAATTAGCTTTAATTCTATTGTATCCTTGTTGTGATAATTTATATTCATAATCTACCATAGCATCAAATGAATAACTTAAATTTTCATTTATTATAACATCTCCAACAACATTGTTGTCTTTGTTATCGTTTTCTGAATCTGTTGGCATTTTGTCAACTAAATATTTATTTGAGATATATGCATATCCATCTTCATATTGGATTTTTGCCCAGTCTCCATCTATCGATACTACTTTTACCTCTTGGCCTTTTTTATATGTACCTAATATTTTATAACTTGTTCCTGCACCTTCTCTTATGTTTAAAGTGTCTGCTTTTACGTATTTTATTGTTACTTTTACTGGTTTTTCGTTTGATAGATATTTATTTGAAATATAAGCATATCCGTCCTTATATTGTATTTTTGCCCAATTTCCATCTATTGATACTACTTTTACTTCGTCTCCGTGGTTATATGTACCTAATATTTTATAACTTGTTCCTGCACCTTCTCTTACATTTAAAGAGTCCGCATTTACATATTTTATTGTTATTTTTACTGGCTTTTCGTCTGATAAATATTTGCTTGATACATATCCTGTTTTAGAATTGTGATTTATTTTAGCCCATCCATTTTCTTCTGATATAACTTCAACTTCCTCGCCTTTTGTTAAAGTAGTTATTACACTATAACTTGTTGATGGACCTTTTCTCATATTAAGAGATGATGCTGATACATATTTAATAGTCGTAGTATTTTGAACTTCTACATATTTAGAACTTACCCAACCTGTTTTGTTGTTGTCTGTAGTTATTTTATACCATCCATTAGAAGATGTTATTATATTTACCTTATCCCCCTTATGAAGTACAAATTTTATACTGTAAGATGTAGATGCCCCCGATCTAGCATTCAATGATGATGCTGTGATTATACCTTGACTTGATTGAGCATGTATGCTTGTCATAGTCATCGGTAATACAATTGCACTAGTTAATAATACTTTTTTATACAATTTTCTTTATCTCCCTTCTTTTTTCTACAATTTAACTCTATATTATTATAAATCTATATTCCTGTATTTACAATTTATTTTTAATTTTTCATAAGATGGTAAATAATAGAACAGTATTTTTTAAATATATACAAATTGTTTAATTATTTATAAATTTGGTATAATTTGATATCATATATATATAATAATAATTTAGGAGGTAAAAAGATGAACAATAAAATAAATCAATTAAAAGAACTTATACAAAAAAGCAATAATATAGTTTTCTTTGGTGGAGCCGGGGTGTCTACCGAATCAAATATTCCTGATTTTCGTAGTTCCTCTGGATTATTTAGTGAAAGACTAAATAAAAATTTCACTCCTGAACAATTAGTTTCACATACTTTTTTTGTGAGATATCCTGATGAATTTTTTAAATTTTATAAAGATAAATTAATATATCAAGATGCTAAACCTAATAATGCACACAAAGCATTAGCAAAATTAGAAAAAATCGGCAAATTAAAAGCTGTTGTAACTCAAAATATAGATGGACTTCATCAAATGGCTGGGAGCAAAACTGTTTATGAACTTCACGGTTCTGTACATAGAAATTACTGCACAAAATGTCATAAATTCTTTGACTTAGATTCTATGCTTGCTCTTGATGGAAATATTCCTCATTGTGATAAATGTGGCGGTGTTGTAAAACCTGATGTCGTTTTATATGAAGAAGGATTAGATAATGCCACTATTGAAGGCGCTATAAGAGCTATAAGTTCTGCTGATTTGCTTATTATAGGTGGGACTTCTCTTGTTGTTTATCCTGCTGCTAGCTTTATAAATTATTATAGAGGAAAAGATATGGTTTTAATTAATAAAAGTTCTACTGGATATGATAATGAGGCTTCTTTAGTTATAAATGATGCTATAGGGGAGGTTTTAAAAGAAGCTGTTTTAGATGTTTATAAATAGTAAATTTAATCAATATAATTTATGATATAAAAAGGAATACCAAAATGAATTACTTTGGTATTCCTTTTAAATTTAAGGAGATCGTCGTGAGTTTATTTTACGCCGTACTTTTAATATAAAGTTTAATTTATAAATCATAGCTTATTCAAAATAATTTTCGTATTTTAATTTATAAATTGAAATAGCTTCAGGCCATGCTTCTAAATTGCTTATTCCTTCAGTTTTAGCTATTGATAAAGCTATTTCTTTTAATTTTGTCGCTTCTCTTATAATGTCCATTTTACACCTCTTTGCAACTTTCTTCTTAATCATTATTACTATTCCCTTTTTTCATATAAAATACTAATTTATTTTAAATTTTACAGTATATTTTTTAATATATTATTTTTAAATATATTTTAAAGATAATATGTGCTACAATCACCTTATAAATAAATTTTATTTAAATTTCTAATAATGACTATAGGAGGGCAAAATGGATATATCTACAATGGCAGATGAATTAATCAACTACTATCTTATAATTGCACACAAGGATATTTCAGATTCTTTACAAGAGAAATCTGAAGAAGAAATAAAAGCGCTTTATTACAATACATTTGGCGAAGATGAGGAATAGTGATAAACAAAAAATGTTGCATTTTCATGCAACATTTTTTAATTTCTTTAAAACAAATTTTCTTTATAATATCGATATAAATTTAATATAAATATTTTATTTATTATTTTGTCTATTATTTTGGTTGTTATTTTTTCTAAATACATTTCTTACAAAAGATGCCCAGCATAAGGCTGCAACCATCCATAATATACCTTTTACAGTACCCCCAGAATTTATTGTATTAACTCCAAATAATATACTTGCCACACACATTACTGCCCCTATTATTAATGGTAAACTTATATTTTTCATATTGCTTCCCCCTGTAAAAATTAATCTATATTTTCTTCAAATTCTTCAATAGGCGGTAAATCTTCTAATTTTTCTATATTTAGAAGTTTTAAAAACTCATCTGTAGTTTTATATATTATAGGTTTTCCTATTTTATTTAATCTACCAGCTTCTCTAATTAAAGAATTTTCAAGAAGAGTTTGTAAGACCTTATCACATTTAACTCCCCTTATATTTTCTATTTCGACTTTTGTTATAGGTTGTTTATATGCAATTATAGTCAGCGTCTCTAAAGTAGCCTGACTTAAAGTCTTTTTTCTTTTAGGTTCTAGTACCTTTTTTATATATGGAGTATAATCTTTATTTGTACACATTTGATATCTATCTTCTAGTTTTATAATTTGTATACCTCGATTTTGCTCCTCATATTCATCTTTCAATAAATTTAACATATATTCTATTTCTTTTGGAGAAAGTTCTTCATTAATGGCATAATTTAATTCCTTTACACTTATTGGTTCTCCATATGCAAACATTATTGATTCTATAATAGATTTTATTTCACTTCTGCTCATATTAATTCTCCAAATTCTTTTTAATAATAATATCTTCAAAGAAGTTTTCTTGTACTACCACAATTTCCTTAGATTTTATAAGCTCAAGTAGTGATAAAAATGTAGCTATCACTTCATCTTTTGTATTATCTTTTATTATATTGTTAAAGCTTATTTTATCTGCGGTAGTTAATATATTTTGTATATATTCTATCTTTTCTTCAACAGATATTATTTTTCCTCTTACTATTTTGTTTAATCTCTCGTCTTTTTTTGTTTCGTTTTCTTCTTCAATATTTTTCACCTTAAATATGTATGGCAGTATAGATTTTATAGATTCAATAGATATTTCATTTAAGTCTACTTTATCATCTATAATAATTTCTTCTCTATTTCTATAATAAGGCTGATTTAAATAATCTACACTGTCTTTTAATACTTCACTAGCTTTTTTATATTTCTTATATTCTTTTAATTGCTCCATAAGTTCAAGTCTTGGATCTTCTTCATCTAATTCTCTTTGTGAGAATAATAGATATTTTGATTTTATTTCTAATAGCTTTGTTGCCATTGTTATAAAATCACTTGTAACTTCTAAATCCATAGCCTCTAACATATTTATATATGCTAGATATTGCTTTGTAATTTCGATTATTGAAATATCTTTTATATCTATCTTTTGTTTAGATATCATATCACAAAGCAAATCTAAAGGCCCATCATATACGTTTAAATGTATGCTGTATTTCATCTAATATATACCTGTTACTTTAACTACTATTGACCAGAATAATTTAACTAATGGAGATGTTATATAAGAACCTAAATTTGTAACTAATAATACGATTAATACTAAATATCCTATATTTTCGTATTTAATTTCAAAATCTCTAAATTTATAAGGTAAAAAGCTAGATATAACACCCCATCCATCAAGTGGTGGGACTGGAAGTAAGTTAAATGCTGCAAACCATAAATTATAATTTAAAGCTGTAGCTGCTATTATGCTTATAGCATACATTAGACTGAATTTTAATATAAGAGCACAAATTATTGCGCCTACTAAATTCCCAGCTGCTCCAGCTAATGAAACTATAAAGTTTCCTACTCTATAGTTTTTAAAATTGTTTGGATTTACAGGTACTGGTTTTGCCCATCCAAAATGGAATATCATAAGCATAACTAGACCAACTATATCTATATGGTTAGCAGGGTTAATCGTCATTCTTCCTGCTCTTTTGGCTGTATCGTCTCCTAGTAAATAAGCTGCAAACGCATGACCAAATTCATGTATTGTCATCGCAAATGCTATTCCTACTAGTGATACTAATAAGTCACTTAAATAATTCATTTAATTTCTCTCCTATTATTTTTTAGATAATACTATTATTATATCAATTATAGTATTTTTAATCAAAATAATTTAAATATAAATAGTAATTTAATTATTATTCTATTATATTTATAAAAAATTATCTCATAAAAACTTCCCCTCACTCGACTCAAAAGTCTACCCTAAACGTATTTTAATCAGTTTTATCCCTACCAAAATACGAATAAAGCTGATGAAAACATGGACCAAATAACTCCTCTATTATATAACTCTATAAAAATAACTATAATTTTCTATTCATTATATAAAAATGCCCCTTTATAAGATTTATAATAAATACTTTATAGAGGGGTATCTTTTTATATTTATATATTATATATGATTATATTATATCTTGTGCTAATCTCTTTAACATTTGTAGATAACTTGCTTTTTCTATATCTTTATTATTTACAAGTTCAACTTCATCTATTAATTTACCATCTTGATAAATCATAGCTTTACCTAATACACTTCCTTTTTTGACAGGTAATTTTATATCTTCATTTACTTTTATCTTTTTAGTAAAGTTTTTTGATTCACCTTTTTTAATTAATATTCCTAAATCATCTTTTGCAACTAAATCGATTTGTTCGCTATCTGCTTTTCTCATTTTTAAAGTGTATAGCTTTTGATCTTTTGAGCATATTTTTACGCTTTCATAGTTTGCAAATCCATAATCTAAAAGAGTAGATGCATCTTTAAATCTTTCTTGAGATGTCTCACCTCTAAGCACTACTGATACTAAATGAGTTTTTCCTCTTTTTGCTGATGCTGACACACAGTATTTTGCCTCTCCTGTAAATCCAGTTTTAACTCCTGTTGCACCGTTGTAGTATTTTATCATCTTATTTGTATTTGCAAGACCTATTGTAGCTTGTTTTTTACCTACTACAACTTTGTCCATCCATGTAGTTAAGTATTTTTCTATCATTTCATGTTTTAGTAATTCTCTAGACATAAGTGCTATGTCATAAGCTGATGTATAGTGGTTGTCTACTGGAAGACCATTTGTATTTACAAAGTTAGTGTCTTTCATTCCAAGTTCTTTAGCTTTATTGTTCATCATATCTACAAAGCCTTCTATACTACCACCTATATATTCTGCCATAGCCACGCAGGCATCATTAGCAGAAGCCACAGCTATTCCTTTTAATAATGTGTCTACTGTTTGAGTTTCATTAGGCTCTAAAAATATTTGGCTTCCTCCCATTGATGATGCAGTTTCACTTACTGTTACCTCATCAGTTAATTTTATTTTATTGCTTTCAACTGCTTCACATATTAAAAGCATAGTCATTACTTTTGTTACACTTGCTGGCGGTAATTTTTCATGACAATTTTTTTCGTATAATACCTTCCCACTTGTAACATCCATAAGCACAGCTGATTTACATTTTAGATTTAAATTTGCTCCATTTTTATCTGCAAATACTAGAGTACTTTGGCTAATAATAAGTATTATTGCTAAAAATACACCTATAAATTTCTTCATAATGTCACCTCTTCAAACGATTATTCTATATATAGTATATTTTCCAAAATCAGAAATTTATAATTAGTGTATTATTGGCAAGTCTATAAAAAAACAGTATATATTGTTATTTTATCTGCTCAATTTTAATCAATATATTTTTTTAGAGTCGAAAAAGGATGCCTACTGGCATCCTTTTAATTTATCTTATACTTCCATTATGATAGGTAATATCATTGGATTTCTCTTAGTTTTTGTGTACAGATATTCTTTAAGATTTTCTTTTATATTATTTTTTAAATAAGCCCATTCTTTTATATTTTTTTCTTCACATTCATTTAGAACTTCTTTTATTACAGTTTTTGCACCGTCCATTAAGTCTTCTGACTCTCTTACATATACAAATCCTCTTGATATAATATCAGGGCCTGCTAAAACTTTTCCGTCTTCTTTTGAAATAGTTACAACTACTATCATTAGACCATCTTCTGATAAGTGTTTTCTATCTCTTAAAACTATATTTCCTACATCTCCAACACCTAATCCATCAACTAATACATTTCCTATTGGAACTGTAGTAGTAACTTTTGCAGAATTTTTATCTAATTCTAATACTTGCCCTGTTTGCATAACAAATATATTTTCTGCTGGCATTCCTAATTCTTGAGCAAGTTCTGAATGTCTTTTTAACATTCTGTACTCACCGTGTACTGGCATAAAGAATTTTGGATTTGCCATTCTATTTATTAATTTTAACTCTTCTTGAGATGCATGGCCTGAAACGTGTATATCAGCTAAGTCGTTATATACAACTCTTGCACCTTTTTCAAATAATAAGTTTATTACTTTTGAAATTAATTTTTCATTTCCTGGTATTGGATGAGCTGATATTATAACTAAATCCCCAGGTCTAATCTCAACTTTTTTATGTTCGCTACTAGCCATTCTAGCAAGTGCTGACATTGGTTCACCTTGAGTTCCTGTAGTTATAATTACAAGTTCACTATCATCGTATTTAGATATGTCATTTAAGTCAACTAACATATCATCTTCTATATCTAAATATCCAAGTTCTCTTGCAACACCTATTACATTTACCATAGATCTACCTGATATAGCTACTTTTCTATTGCATTTTTTAGCCATATCTATTATTTGCTGTAGCCTATGTATATTTGAAGAGAATGTTGCCACTATAATTCTACTATTTCCAGCTGTTCTAAATAAATCGTCTAAACCAGCACCTACTGTCTTTTCTGACATTGTGTATCCAGGCTTTTCAACATTAGTACTATCTGCTAATAATAGAAGTACTCCTTCTTGACCTAATTCACATATTCTGTGTAAATCCATAACATCGCCATCTATTGGAGTTAAGTCTATTTTAAAATCCCCTGTGTGGTATATAATACCTTGGTCTGTGTGAACCGCTATAGAACATGCACCTGGAATACTATGATTATTTTTAATAAACTCTACGCTCATATTTGAAAGTTTTACAATTTGTTTAGGAGTAATTACATTTAATTTCGCAGTACTTAATTTATGCTCTTTTAATTTAACTTGTATTAATCCTATACTAAGCATAGTCCCATATACGGGTACATCTAATTTTTTAAGGATGTAAGGAAGAGCTCCTATATGATCCTCATGTCCGTGTGTTATAAAAATTCCTTTTACTTTGTCGCGGTTCTGAAGTAAATAAGTGATGTCAGGTATAACGATATCTACCCCTAACATTTCATCTTCAGGGAAACTAAGACCTGCATCTATTACAATTATCTCGTCTTTGTATTCGATTAAAGTCATGTTTTTTCCTATCTCGTTAAGACCACCTAAAGCCATCACCTTTATCTTATTGGTGTTTTTCTTAAACAATTGCATCCTCTCCTCTGTCTATTCAATTTTAAATTTACAAAAAAATAATATTAAATCACGTACACTTTTACCAGCTGATTTTATTGTACCATAATTTCTGATATATTTTAAGTCATAATCGTAATACATTTCTCTAATTATTATGACAAATTTTATAAATAACTAAATTAAAGGCAAAATTCCTCTAATTTATTTAATCTGATTGTCAGTTTTAACTTTTATTTTTGTGCAAACTAAAATATAAGCCCTAAAAAGGACTTATATTTTTTGACAGTCTTCACATATTCCGAAAAACTTAATATCATGGTCTGAAACATTAAATTTATATTGCTCGCGAATTAATTCTTCTATTCCGTCTAATAAATCTTCTTTTGTTTCTATAATCTTACCACATTTTTCACATATTAGATGATGATGATTATGTTTTTCATCTTTATTAAGTCTAATTTCATATCTGATACAACCATCATCTAAATTTAATTTAGAAAGTAATCCAACCTCACTTAGAAGTTGTATTGTTCTGTAAACGGTTGCAAGCCCTATTTCTGGACAAGAAACCCTTACCATATCATATATTTCTTCACTACTTAGATGTTTATCGTCATTTTCTAATAAAATTTCTAGTATTGCCCTTCTCTGTGGTGTTATTTTAAAACCAGTTTCTTTAAGTTTATCCTTTATGCTTTCTATTGATTCTTTCATAAACTCACCTATTTTCAACTGATAATCTTTTGTAATTATTCTAAAACATTTTCATTATTTTGTCAACTCATGATTTAATCATAATTTTCTACAAATTTAGTAAAATGAACCATTACAATATTTTTATTTTTTATAAAAAAATATTTATCTTAAAGCCCTTTAAAAAAGACCTTTAATAATGTAGATTTTTTTAAAATGCATTAACGGAAATTATATTTATTCACAATTTTTAAATGAATATAATTTCATATGTGCTATAAAAAATAGGAGACATATGTCCCCTATCTCAAAATATTTTTCAATTAGAATTCGTTATCATTTAATCCTTCTTCATCCATTAATGTATTATATACATCTACAACTATTTGATACTCTTCTTCGTCTTCTAATGGAACTAATATGTCTCCATTTTCATCAGAATCAATTCTGAATACTAAAGCTACGTCTTCATCATCACCGTAAGATTCTTCATCTAAAGGTAATAATATTGCATATTCTTTCCCTTCTGCTTCTAAAGTTAAACATACTTCGAATTCAACTTCTTTTCCATCTTCATCTATTAGAGTTATTATATTTTCTTCCATTTGTTTTCTCCTTTGTATCTATAAATATTCGACATTTTTTATCATTATAATGTCATGATATATTATATATCATAAATATAAATTATAACATACTTAATTTAAAATTTCGACTTACTATCTAAATAACCTTGTAATATTATTACTGCTGCTAGCATATCGATTACTTTTTTTCTTTTTTTACGGCTAACATCACCTTCTATAAGAGATCTTTCTGCTGCAACGGTAGTTAATCTTTCATCCCAAAAATCTATTTCTAATCCAGTTTCTTCTTTTATTAATTCACAAAGTTTTAGTACTTTTTCACCTTGTGGCCCTAAAGTCCCATTCATATTTTTAGGAAGTCCTGATACGATTTTATTTACTTGTCTTTCTTTTATTATGTTTTTTAATTCTTCTATGTCTTTTTTCTTAGACTCTCTTCTTATAGTTTTTACTCCTTGTGCTGTTATACCCATAATATCACTTACAGCAACGCCTATAGTCTTGTCACCTATATCTAGGCCCATTATTCTGCCATCTAACATATTTTGCTCCTTTGCTACTTATTTATTCACCTTTAGTTTTAGTATTTTAAATTTAGATACTTATTTAAAAAAATTAGTCAGGTTATTCCTGACTAATTTTTATTATAATTTTCCGGAAACTTTATCTTAATTTTAAAATTTTTAAATTTAATAAAATTTAATCTATCTCTTTATCAAATATAATCATATTTATACCTATTATTATTATAGGTATTAGTATATAAATAGCTGCTGTAGAAGCTGCTACTATACCTGAATCGTTTACTAGTAATGTAACTATACATCCTACGAAAGATGCCATAAATCCTTTAAATATCATTGGATATTTATCATGTATTTTTTTGAAATATCCAGATGGTTTAAATATAAGGGCTCCAATTATAATTATACTTACAATTAAAATATTTACCCATACACTTGATTTAGCTAATTTTAAATTCATTTGAATTTTTCTTCCAAATGTATTAAATATAGCTGCTGGCCCTTCTTGGATTATTTGATTAGTAAATACTGCTAAATGAGATTCTGTTCCCATTAAAAAGTCTAATCCTGCAAATGCTACAACAATTAATACTGTAGCTACTCCAATCATAATTATTTTCTTTAAATCTAATTTAACATCAAATATTAGAAGTATAAATAATAAATAAGCCACACATTCTGATATAGCACCACCTACATTAGCCCCCATAGAAGGCATTGCACTAGTTATTAATATAACTAAAGATAATACAACTGCTAGCCATTTTGATATCTTTTTATAATTTAATAATACAGCTAATGCAAATACTGCACTCGCAATTGTAACACCTTCATATTCATTTCCGACACCGTAATATCTAGCTCCATTTATAGCATCATAACTCATTATACCACTTTTCATAAGAGGTGTACCTATTATACAGTCTATTATTATAAGACCTATTGTTAAAAATGCATAGAATCCCATTTGTTTTATATCATCTTTTCTAAATAAGAAATATCCTATTAGATAATATATAATTGTTACAATTAATACTCCTGATACTAAACCTGCTGGAGTTTTAAATTGGAATACAGGAGCTGTTAAAAATGCTAAAGGCATTATAAGCCCTAATTTTATAAGTTCTTTTAGAACTTTAAATATTTGGTCTCTACCTAAACCTTTTTCTTTTTTAGGTATTTTATTTTTAAATAATATCGCTATCATAGCTATAACCCATGATGCTGATACTATTCCTACATAGCTATTTACAACAGATGCTCTTATAGTATTTATAGATACTATTCTTTCGTAATCCTTTAGAACTTTTTCTATTCCATTTTCATCTTGTACATTTTTAAATACTTTACCTATCATCAATTCATTTTTTAATCCGAATTTGTTTATTATATCCACACCTATATCGATATTACTTACTATACCGCTATTTCTTGTTGTAGATGATTCTAGTAAACCATATCCGTCTTTTTCAAATTTTATAACTGGTGATAATCTTCTTTTAGTTTTATAATCTAAATTGCTTTCAAACTCACTTACTATATATATAGTATCGTTTTTTCCAGCCATTTCAAAAACTTCTTTTAGATAATCATTTATATTTTGATAGATTTTCTTTTTCATAGATTTATAAGTATTTTCATTTAAATTATTTTTATACTCATCTAATCTATATGTATCTCCAAGTTCAACGAAAATCGCATCATTATTTTCGTAATATTTTTTTGTTTCACTTTTTAATTTATCATAATCAGTTGAAATTCCAAATGGCATAGTATCATCTTTTTTATTTATATTATCTATATTTCCAGATTGTACTCTACCATTTTCATCCATACATACTAATGCTAAATTTCTTATCTTTTTAAGATCGTCATTTTTCTTTATATCACTATTTCCTAATAAGGCAACTTTCAAATTATTTTTATTTAATGTTGTCCCTAACATGCCAAGTGTTGCACCATAGCCACCATTGTCAGTATTTTGATTTATATTTCTATTAATCTTAATATTACCTATAGCCCACGATTTAACACCTGTTGCAGCTTCAAATTGAGTTTTTTCATTTTCATTTAATGTTTCAAATTTAACGTAGTCTTCATCTAAAACATTTGCTCTAACTCCAGAACCTATACTTGCAAAAGATTTTTGGTCTGTATTTGATCCATCACCTTTTGTCGTCATAAGTGCAACATAACCGCTATTTGAAGTCTTTTCTTTTATTATCGGTATCTCAAGTAAATTTTCTAAGCTTGTTCTATTTAAACTTAAATATATAACTTTTCCTTTATTGTTTGTATCTGCATATATGCTTGATATAGAAAAACTTAAAATTACTATTAGTGATAGTAAAAGTGATATTAATTTTTTCTTCATTAAGTCTACCTCTTTCTATTTTACCATTTTAGGTAAGTTGTTATTATGTGATTTAGATAGATAGCTTTTTATATTTTTTCAGTGACTCATTTTTTAATTTTTTATTATTTAGATAGATAACTCTTTAGTAGCTCTTTAAGCAATTCATCTCTTTCGTATTTCTTGATTATACTTCTAGCATTTCTATTGCTTGTTATATAACTTGAGTCTCCAGAAAGTATGTATCCTATTATTTGATCTATAGGATCATAACGTTTCTTTTCTTCTAATGCTTCATAAACGTATTCTAGGGTCTCTTTTATACTTAATTTTTCCTCTGATATTCCTTCAAATTTCATTGTGTAATCTAAATTTTTATCCATAACTAAAGCCCTCCATTAGTTAAAATCCCCAAAAGCTCATAATATATGAGAGCTTTTGGTGATTTTTCCTTATTATTTTACTTGGCTTTTGATAACCTCACAAGCATAGCTTAGAGCTTCATCTATTTTTGTAGCGTCAGTTGCTCCAGCTTGAGCCATGTTTGGTCTTCCGCCACCTTTTCCACCTGCAATTTTTGCTATTTCTTTTACTATGTTTCCACTGTGGATTCCTCTGTCTATAACATCTTTAGTTGCTGTAACTACGAAGTTTACTTTAGAATCACTAACATTAGAGATAGCTACTACACCGCTTTGTAATTTATCTCTTAGATTATCTGCCATTTCTTTTAATGAATTCATATCCATATCTTCAAATTTTGCAGTTACTAAGTTTACGCCATTTACTTCTACTTTTGAATCCATAAGTTTATCAGCTGATTGTAAACTCATTTTAGCTTTTACATCGTGAAGCTCTTTTGTTAGAGATTTATTTTCTTCAACTAAAGCATTTACTCTGTGTACTAAATTATCTTCTTTAGTTTTTAAAGCATTGCAAGTTTCTTTGATTAATTCATCTCTATTATTTAAGTATTCATATACACTTCTTCCTGTAATAGCTTCTATTCTTCTTACTCCAGCTGCTACTCCACCTTCAGATAGTATTTTGAATAATCCAACTTGTGAAGTATTATTTAAGTGAGTACCTCCACAAAGTTCTATAGAATAATCTCCCATAGATACAACTCTTACTTCATTTCCGTATTTTTCACCAAATAGAGCCATTGCTCCTTTTTCTTTGGCTTCATTTATCCCCATAACTTCGCAGTCTATATCAAGAGATTGTAAGATAACGTCGTTTACTTTTCTTTCAACTATATCTAATTCTTCTTTTGATATTGGTTCAAAGTGAGTTATATCGAATCTTAATCTTTCTGGAGTTACTAATGAACCTGCTTGGTTAACATGTTCTCCTAAAGTTTCTTTTAATGCTTTGTGTAGTAAGTGAGTAGCTGAATGGTTTCTAGCTGATGCCATTCTTATTTCTCTATTTACTAATGATTTTAATTCATCTTTAGTATTTATGCTACCTTTTTTCACAATACCTATGTGTTTTATTGTATTATTTGCACCTTTTTTAGTAGTTATTACTTCAAATACTGCATTTTCGTTTTCTAATATACCAGAGTCACCTACTTGCCCCCCACCTTCTGCATAGAAAGTAGTTCTATCAAGTACGATTATTGCTTTATCTCCTTCAGTTATAGAATCAACTATTTCATCATCTTTAACTATAGCATTTACAACTCCTGTAGTAGATAAATGTTTATATCCACAGAAAGTAGATGCTACTGAAGAATCTAATGTTGAAAGTGGATCTTCTTTCCAGCTTTCACCTTCCATATTTCCTCTAGCACTTCTAGCTCTTTCTCTTTGTTTGTCCATTTCAGTGTTGAATCCTTCTTCATCTAAATCAAATCCAACTTCTTCTAATATTTCTTGAGTTAAGTCCATTGGGAATCCGTATGTATCATATAATTTGAATACTTTTTCTCCAGCTAATGTACTTTCGTTGTTTGCTTTTAATTCTTCTATATATCCGTTTAGTATTTCACTACCTTGGTCTATAGTTTCATTGAATTTTTCTTCTTCTATTTTTATAACTTTTTTGATGTAACCTTCTTTTTCAACTAGTTCTGGATATGCTTCTCCACTAACTTCTTTAACTACGTCAAATAAGTTGTATAAGTAATCTTCTTTTATACCTAATAATTTACCATGTCTAGCAGCTCTTCTTAATAATCTTCTAAGAACATATCCACGACCTTCGTTTGATGGAAGTATTCCGTCAGCTATCATAAAGCTCATTGCTCTTATATGGTCAGTTATTATTCTTATTGATACATCACTTTTAGCATCTACTCCATATTTAACACCTGATACTCTTTCTATTTCATCTATTATAGCTCTTATAGTATCTACTTCGAATATATTGTCAACATCTTGCATTATACAACCTATTCTTTCAAGCCCCATACCAGTATCTATATTTTTATGTGCAAGTTCAGGATAACTTCCATCTTCTTGTCTATCGAATTGTGTGAAAACTAAGTTCCAGAATTCTAAGTATCTATCGCAGTCGCATCCTGGTTTACAGTCTGGATTATCACATCCGTATTGTTCCCCTCTGTCATAGTATAATTCTGAACAAGGTCCACATGGTCCTAATCCTATTTCCCAGAAGTTATCGTCTTTTCCTAATCTAACTATTCTTTCTTCTGGTATACTTGAGTATTTTAACCATAAATCATGTGCTTCATCGTCATTTAAGTAAACTGTAGCCCATATTTTATCTTCTGGTATTTCTAAATGTTTCGTTACGAATTCCCAAGCCCATTTTATTGCATCTTCTTTGAAGTAGTCTCCAAATGAGAAGTTACCCATCATTTCAAAGAATGTACCGTGTCTCGCAGTTTTACCTACGTTTTCTATATCACCAGTTCTTATACATTTTTGCACTGTACTCATTCTATTTTTTGGTGGAACTTCAACTCCAGAGAAATAATTTTTAAGTGGAGCCATTCCTGAGTTTATTAATAATAAACTTTTATCATTTTTTGGTATTAAAGAAGAACTTTTTCCTATATAATGTCCTTTTGATTCAAAGAAATCAGTAAATGATTTTCTTATTTCATTACATCCCATTTTTTTCATGAAATCTTACCTCCTAAATTTTCAAATATCTTTTTTCAATAAAAAAATCTTTGTCCTAAAGACCGTTAAAAATGTAGATTTTTTTGAAATACATTAACGGAAATTATATTTATCCACAATTTAAAGCTGATTATAATTTCCTATGCATTATAAAAAACCTCGCGCCTATAATAAATTATAGGGGCGAGGTATATTCGCGGTACCACCCTAATTACCACTATAAAAGTGGTATCTTCGGAAAACCTTAGCTATAACGTAACTACCGGCAATTCATACTAAACTCCGAATTGCTACTCCAAGACTGCTTCAAATATTTTGTACTTAAAGGTTCTCACCACTACCTTTTCTCTGTAAAGCCATATAAATATCTTACTACTTCTCTTCATTGTATTTAAATATTATTTACTAATATTAATTTAAATTATAAATTACTATTTGTCAATAAATAATTTAATTTTTATTTTTATTAAGAAATTTGTCATAAAAAGTTACTAAATTAAATTAGAAACTACTTTCTATAATTCCTCCACCGACAACTTTATCTCCATCGTACATAACTACAGATTGTCCTTTTGTTATAGCTCTTTGTGCTTCGTCAAATACGATTTTTATTTTGTCTTGTCCTACTTTGTAAACTGTAGCATCAGCAGGTTTTGCTGCATATCTTACTTTTGCTTTTACTCTTATAGGTTCTTTTATATCTTCTATTGATATAAAGTTTACGTCTTTTGCAATTAAGTTGTGTTGGAATAAGTCTTTGTTATCACCTAATATAACAGTGTTATTTTTTGCATTTATGTCTATTACGAACATCGGTTTTCCAAAGGCTATTCCTAGACCTTTACGCTGTCCTATTGTGTAGTTTACTATTCCTTTATGTCTTCCTAGTACATTACCTTTAGTATCTACAAAGTTACCTTCTTTTATACTAGCATTTGAATGTCTTTTTACATAGTTTGCATAGTCATTATCTTTTACGAAACATATTTCTTGACTATCTGGTTTATTATGAACTACTAGACCAAGTTCTTTTGCCATCTCTCTTACTTTTTCTTTTTCGAAATCTCCTATTGGAAGTAGAGTATGTTCTAATTGGTCTTGAGTCATATTGTATAGTGCATAAGTTTGGTCTTTTTTATCTGTAACTGATTTTGTTAAAAGATATCTTCCAGTCTCTTCGTCTTTTTCAATTCTAGCATAATGCCCTGTAGCGACATAATCACATCCTATTTGTCTAGCTCTTCTATATAAATCTTCAAATTTTATATATTTATTACATGCTATACATGGGTTTGGCGTTCTCCCATTTATATATTCATCTATAAAATAATCGATTACTTTCTCTTTAAATACTTCTTTAAAGTTTAATACATAAAATGGTATATCTAGCTTTTGCGCGACGCTTCTAGCATCTTCTACAGCCTCTAAAGAGCAACATCCTCCATCATTTTCTATTAATTCATATTCTTCATCATCTTGCCATAACTTCATAGTTACGCCGATTACATCATATCCTTGTTCTTTTAATAAATAGGCAGCAACAGAACTATCTACTCCACCACTCATACCTATCATTACTTTCTTTTTCATATTTGTTTATCACCTCGTTTTTATATTATATCTATTTTACAATAATTTTAAAAGCATTAATTATTAAAAATTTATCGTTAAACATGAAAAAATCTTTGAGAGTATCCCAAAGATTTTTTCTTTTATTTTTAAAATTTTCTTAGTCTTCGTCTTCTACACCGTGGTCATGATCGTGATCTGGTTCAAATCCTTCTAATTCTGGTATTTCTATATTATTCTTTTGAGCATAATCTACTAGTGCAGCTTTTATAGCTTGTTCTGCTAAAACTGAACAGTGCATTTTTACTGGTGGAAGTCCATCTAAAGCTTCTGCTACTGCTTTGTTAGTTAAAGCTAAAGCTTCATGTATACTTTTACCTTTTATAAGTTCAGTAGCCATTGATGAACTTGCTATTGCAGAACCGCATCCAAATGTTTGGAATTTAACGTCTTTTATTATATCATCTTCTACGTCTAAGAATATTTTCATTATATCTCCACATTTAGCGTTTCCTACTTCACCAACACCACTTGCATCTTCTATTTCACCTACATTTCTTGGATGTAAGAAATGGTCCATTACTTTATCACTATATTGCATAATCTTGTTCCTCCTAAATATTCACTATTTTTATTTGTAGTTAATATAAGTTATTTTCAATTTAAGCCCGATTGCTTATCTATTTTAATTTGTTTTATTTTTCTTTATTTAATACTTACCCATTAAATTTATGTTGTAACATATTATTTATTTTCTTCTGGATGTTCTTTTATATATGTTTGATATAATGGAGATAACTCTCTAAGTCTTGCTATAATTGGTGGTAATGTTTCTAATACATAATCTATATCCTCTTCAGTTGTAAAGTCACCAACTACAAGTCTTAAAGAACCATGAGCTAATTCGTGTGGTAATCCTAAAGCCATAAGTACATGTGATGGGTCTAAAGAACCTGATGTACAAGCAGAACCTGAAGAACCTGCTATTCCAGCTTGGTCAAGAAGTAATAATATACCCTCACCCTCTATAAATTGGAATGATACATTTGCAGTCCCTGGTAATCTATCTGTTTTATGACCGTTTATTCTTGTGTGTGGTATTCTTTCTTGTAAACCATACATTAATTTATCTCTAAGTCTAGTAAGTTCTCTAACATGGTTTTCCATATTATTTTTAGCCATTTCTGCAGCTTTTCCGTATCCTACTATTGCAGGTACGTTTTCAGTACCAGCTCTTTTCTTTCTTTCTTGAGCTCCACCATGCATGAAGTTATGAATTTTTACACCTTTTTTGATGTATAAAGCACCTATACCTTTAGGTCCATATATTTTGTGTCCAGACATACTCATTAAGTCTACACCTAATTCTTTAACATCTACTGGTATGTTACCACAAGCTTGAACACCGTCTGTATGCATTAAAGCACCATGTGCATGTGCTATTTCTGTTATTTCTTTTATAGGTTGTATAGTTCCTATTTCGTTATTAGCAAACATTACACTTACAAGTATTGTATTATCGCTTATAACTCTTTTTAATTGTTCTAAGTCGACTTTACCATCAGCATCAACATCTAAGTAAGTCACTTCGAATCCGTGTACTTTTTCTAAGTATTCACAAGTATGAAGTATAGCATGATGTTCTATTTTACTTGTTATTATATGATTCCCTTTATTTCTTCTTGCAAAAGCAGTTCCTTCTAATGCCCAGTTATCACTTTCAGATCCACCATTAGTAAAGTATACTTCTCTTGGGTCTGCATTTATTAACGATGCAACTTGAGCTCTCCCTTTATCTAGACCTTCTTTTGCTTCTCTCCCAAATTGATGGAAACTTGAAGCATTTCCAAAGTAAGTTGTATAATAAGGCATCATAGCCTCTAATACTTCTGGTTTAACTGGAGTAGTTGCTGCATAGTCCATATATAATCTTCTTTTTTCCATGATAGTCATCTCCCTATTTTTTTATTTCATTATTCATTAAACAATAAATATCATTTTCTAACCTATTTATATTATGAGTTTCATTATAATTGTTTACCATATCGCAAAGTGTAATAGACTTCATAACGTTGTCCATTGCGTCTCTCATTTTTTCCCAAACAAGTTTTGTTACACAACTGTCTGAGTTTTCACATGAGTCCTTATCTAGTAAGCAATCTGATATTGACACAGGCCCTTCAAGTACAGTCAATACATCATACACTGTTATTTCACTTGCTTTTCTAGATAATAGGTATCCTCCTTGAGCACCCCTTACACTTTTTATTAAATTTGCTTTTTTTAATTTTGAAAAAATCTGTTCTAAGTACTGCTCAGGTATATTTTGCTTAGCAGCAATAGTTTTTATTGATACCGGCCCCTTACTATGAGTGAGTGATAATTCAAACATAGCTTTGAGACCATATCTTCCTTTTGTTGATAGTTTCATTTTATCACCCTTCTTATTCCTACTTTTTTAGTAGGATTTCTGTTTACGATATAATTGTATTATACTTGAGTGTTTTTGTCAACATTAATTTTGACTATTTTAGTCAGAATTAAATTATTTTTTATAAACCATTGCGAATACTACACCACAGCTTTGTCTTTTTTTGATTTTTTATGATATTTTATATTTAATTTTTATAATATATACTCCAATTATCTATAGTTTTAAATCCTAATTTCCTGTATAATTTCCCAGCTTCTTCATTATCATAAAATAAACAAGGTTTTATATTTTCTGCTAAAAGCTCTTTACACAATTTTATAAGACATTTACTTGCTAAACCTTGATTTCTATACTCAGGATGCGTCCCAACGCCTATAATCATAGCTGTATTATCATTTTCTGCTGTTGATTTAGCCATCGATATTACTTTTTTTCTTTCTTCAATACAATATCCTCTTCCACTTTTTAAATTAGATCTTAAACTCTCTATAGTAGTATTTTGAAATTCCCCTATCTCTTCATATAATTTTACTACTTTTTTTATATTGAATATATTTATCTTTTTTAATTTCAAATTAGGATTTATATTTTTTTCTATATCATCTATATAATCTAATCTACATAGGTGTACTTTTCTATATTTTAATAAACCCAATTTTCTTGCTATAGCTTCTACACATTCTGTCTTTCCACTTATTTCATTAAATTCTATATCTGAAATAATAAATTCACAAAATTTATCTACATCAAATTCACCATAAGAATAAAATGTAAGATACTCAAAACATTTAAAAAGAATTCCTTTTATATTTCCATCTTCATCTATATCTGAATATACCTTATAAAAAACATTATCAAATCCATAGTTTTTTAATTCTTGTAAATTAAAAGTGTTGATTTCTTTTTCAATATTTAAATAGTCAATGACTTTTTTTTCATATTTACTATCTAGTCTTTTTATCATCTAAATCCCCCAAATCCAAATAACTATTCTGCCCTATTATTGTCGTTTTCTATTTAAAATAATAAAGTTTTTATATCAATAATTATAGATATTACCAATTTTTTAAGCAACAAAAAAAGACAAACTAAAAGTTTGCCCTTTATATTATTTATTTTTTAAACTGTTCCAATAATGCTCATAAGCCATTTCATTTTTATTATTTCCGGCTTTATAATATTTTTTATTCTTTATAGCATCAGGAAGATATTGTTGTTTTACATAGTTATTTTGATAATTATGAGGGTATTTATATTCAACTCCTCTACCTAATTTTTTTGCTCCTGCATAATGAGCATCTTTTAGGTGGTCAGGAATTTCTCCTGTTTCTATATTGTCTAAATCATATAATGCAATATCAATTGCTTCTGCAACTGAATTTGATTTTGGACATCTTGCTAAATACACTGTCGCCTGTGCTAATGGCAGTCTGGCTTCTGGAAATCCAAGTTTTAGTGCAGAGTCAACACATGCATTAGTTATTGTAATTGCTTGTGGAACTGCAAGACCGACATCTTCACTCGCGACACATAAAAGCCTTCTTATTATCGATTGCATATCTTGTGATTTTATAAGTCTAGCCAAATAATGTAGAGCAGCATTTTCATCTGAACCTCTAAGTGATTTATGAAATGCAGATAAAATTGAATAGCTATCATCACCTTTATTATCGTAATTTAAAATCTTCATACTAGAAGAATTAACAACATCATCTAATGTTATATTTACACTATTACTTCCGATATCTATACCTAAGTTAAAAGCTAGTTCTAACTTATTTAGTGCACTTCTCATATCACCATTACAAGTCTCAGATATATATTTTAATGCACTATCTTCAGCAGTTATACTTTCATAAGTATAAAGAGGTTTTAATCTGTTTATTGCCCTTTTAAGTCCTATATATATATCTTCCTTTTGTATAGGTTTAAATTCAAATATAGTACTTCTGCTAAGTATCGCCTTATAAACTACAAAATAAGGATTATCTGCTGTACTTGCTATCAAAGTTACAGAACCTTCTTCAATTACTTCTAATAGTGACTGTTGCTGCTTTTTATTTAATGCCTGAATTTCATCTAACATAAGTATTATTCCATTGTAGGAAAACAAATCTCTTTTACTGTTGTCTATAGCCTCTTTAATCTCTTTTACTCCACAATTAACAGCATTTAGTTTTATATACTTTTTACCTGTTACATTAGCTATTATATTAGCTAATGTTGTCTTTCCTGTCCCTGGTGGCCCATATAAAATCATATTTGGTATTGTTTTATTTTCAATTAATCTATTTATTATTTTACCTTTTCCAATTATATGAGATTGCCCCACCATATCTTCTATTGCTTCTGGTCTTAATCTATCTGCTAAGGGTTGCATATTGCCTCCTTATCTAATAATCTATTTATGTATTTGTATATCAAAAAATCCTCCTTTATAATAAAGAAGGATTTTTTGATAAATCTATAGATTAATAATTATTTCTTACTTTTTTTAGCTCAGGTATTAATTTATCATTAAGTATTTTGATGTGAGTACCTTTCATACCTAAAGATCTTGATTCAATAACGCCTGCACTTTCAAATTTTCTTAGAGCATTTACTATTACTGATCTTGTTATTCCAACTCTATCTGCTATTTTACTAGCTACTAATAGACCTTCATTCCCATTTAGTTCATTGAATATATGCTCAACTGCTTCAAGTTCAGAATAAGAAAGTGTTCCTATTGCCATTTGAACTACTGCTTTTTTACGCATTTCAACTTCCATTTCTTCACTTAAAGATTTTAATATTTCCATACCTATTACAGTAGCACTGTATTCTGATATAACTAAATCATCGTCATTGAAAGCTTTTTTATATCTAGCTAACACTAATGAACCTAATCTTTGTCCACTTCCTAGTATTGGAACAGTAGTAAGATATTTTTCACTTCTTACATGTTCTTCTGGGAATAACCTAACAAGTTCATCTCCAGTTAAATTTTCTAGTGTTTCTGATATCTTAAGTAAACTTTCATTGTATTCAATTGAAAATCTTTTTTGCTTTGTATCTTCATCTATTATAACTGAACTATCTTGTATATCAGTTAAATATAAACCTAAAACTTTTCCTTTTGTATTTAAAACGTAAACATTAGCATCTAAAACTTCGCCTAATGTTTCAGCTAATTTGTCGAAAGATACTTTGCTTCCGCTACTAGTTTGTAGAGTTTTATTTATTCTTCTAGTTTTTTGTAGTACTTCGCTTGCCATATAATCCTCTCCTTAATTTCAGTCAATCTAAATATAAATCAAAATATAATTCTGTTTGTAATTAAACATTTATACAATGTAATCTTAACATATTTTTATAACCAATTCAATAAATATAATTAAATATTAAAAATTTTCACTCATTTCAATAATATAATTTTTCGACAATAACTTTAGTCTTGTTCAATAATTTTTTCATGTTTACATTCTTTATTTGAACAGACTATTTTAGTTCCTGATTTAGAATATTTTTCATACATATAAGAACCGCAAACCTCACAAGGCTCTTCAACTGGTTTATTCCATGCTACAAAATCACAATCTGGATAGTTAGAACAACCGTAGAATACCTTTTTCTTTTTACTTTTTCTCATTATAATATCGCCCTCTTTGCATTTTGGGCATTTTACACCAATTTTGCTTACAATAGGCTTTGTGTTTTTACATTCAGGATAATTTTTACATGCCATAAATTTACCGAATCTGCCGTATTTTATCACCATATTAGAACCACATAGTTCACAAATTTCGTCAGTTTCTTCATCCATATTTACTTTTTCAATCTTTTCAATTGCAACCCTAATTGCTTCAGCTAATGGTGAATAGAATTCTTCGACTACATTTTTCCACTCTGCATTTCCTTCTTCAATTTGATCTAATTGAGACTCCATATCAGCAGTAAAATCTACCTCCATAAATTTCTGGAAGTTTTCATCTAGTATTTTTGTTACTATTATACCTAGCTCTGTTGGAACTAAACTAGCACCATCCTTTTCAACATACTCTCTATTTAATATAGTAGTAATAGTTGGTGCATAAGTACTTGGTCTTCCTATTCCAAGTTCTTCTAAAGTTTTTACTAAACTAGCTTCAGTATATCTTGGTGGTGGAGAAGTAAAATGTTGTTGAGGATTATATTCTTGTATTTTTAAAATTTCCCCCTCATCTAAACTTGGAAGTATTTTATCTTCTCTCTCTGTAAAGTTATATATTTTTGTATATCCGTCAAATTTTAATTTAGAACCTGTCGCTTTAAATATTAAATCTTCAATTTTACACTCAACATTTAATACATCAAATACTGAATCTTCCATTTGGCTTGCTACAAATCTTCTCCAAATCAAGTTGTATAATTTATACTGCTCTTTACTTAAAGAATCTTTTATACTATCTGGTGTTCTATCTACAGAAGTAGGTCTAATCGCTTCATGAGCATCTTGAACCTTTTTTTCTTTTTTACCTTTACTATCTTTTGCATGATCTTTGTAGTAATTTTCTCCTATAGATTCTATTATATAACCTTTGGCTTTTTCTCTAGCTTCTTCAGATATTCTCTTAGAGTCTGTTCTTATGTAAGATATTAGACCTACTGTTCCTTCACCTTTTACATCTATACCTTCATAAAGTTCTTGAGCTACCATCATAGTCTTTTTAGTCGTAAAATTCAATTTATTAGCAGCATCTTGTTGAAGCACACTTGTTGTATATGGTTTTGGAGCAGATTTTCTACGACTTCTAGATTCTATTTTGGTTACAACTAAGTTCCCATTTTCTATCGTTTTTAATATCTCTTTTACTTGTTCTTCATTTTCTAGCTCTATTTTTTCATTGTCTTTTCCATAGAATTTTAGTGTCAAGTTATTTTCTTCTTTATTTGATGCAATAAGTTCTATACTCCAATATTCTTTAGGTACAAAAGCTTTTATTTCTTCTTCTCTTTCACATATTAACTTAGTAGTTACAGATTGAACTCTACCTGCACTTAGACCTTTTCTAACTTTTTGCCATAATATCGGACTTATTTGGTATCCTAATAATCTATCTAAAACCCTTCTAGCTTGTTGTGCATCTACTAAATTTAAATTTATATTTCTTGGACTTTTTATAGCTTTTTTTATAGCATCTTTTGTAATTTCATTAAATTCTATTCTGCATTTTTCTTCTTCATCTATATTTAAAATATAAGATAAGTGCCATGAGATAGCTTCTCCTTCTCTATCGGGGTCGGTAGCTAAATAAACTTTCTTAGCTTTTTTAGCTTCCTTTTTTAGCTCCTTGATTACATCACCTTTACCTCTTATATTTATATATTTTGGTTCAAAGTTATTTTCTATATCTACACCTAACTGACTCTTAGGCAAATCCCTTACATGTCCTACAGATGCCTTTACTGTATAATGACTTTTCCCCAAAAATTTTTCTATTGTTTTAGCCTTTGCTGGCGATTCAACAATTACTAATGATTTCGCCATATATTACACCCCCACTCTTTATGTTAAACATTAAATCCATAAGTCTTATTTTCCATTTCAATAATATAATCGTCTATTAATAATTCATTAACATTTGAGTTTATTGTTTTTATATCCATTCCAGTATAATTGCAAATATCGTCTATTTTGATATTTCCTTGTCGTTTTATTAATTCTAAAATTTCTTTTTTTTCATAATTTAAACTCTTAATATCATATTCTATACTATCTTTACAATTATTTAAAGTACAAAATTCTTTAGCATTTAAAAAAACACTTTTATCCCTAAAAATATTTTCTACACTGGTAAATGGTATTGCCCCCTCAATAATCATATCTATACAACCTCTGCTCTTAGGATCATTTATTCTTCCTGTCATTGCAAATACAGTCTTTCCTTGATCTCCAGCATAATCAAATGTTCTCTTTGTACCACTTTTTTGTGCTGCCTCGATTACTAAAACAGCAACACTTAGTCCGCTTATAATTCTATTTCTAAAAGAAAAATTTAATGGATGTACTTTACTACCTAAAAAGAACTCAGATACTATTATTCCTCCATTTTCTAAAATCTTATCCGCTATTTTTCTATTTCTAGATGGCAATATATTATCAATAGGACTTCCAAGTACAGCAACTGTTTTCCCAAACTTTCCATTCATGCATGCCAAATGAGCTTCTGAGTCTATTCCTAATGCAAGTCCACTTACAATATCCATTCCAATATCTGATAACTCTTTTGCATACTTTCTTACACAATATAATCCATAATTTGTAGGTGCTCTAGATCCTATTACTGCTATATTATTTCTATGATCTAAAATAGAAATATCACCTTTATAAAATAATATAGGTGGAGGCATTTGTATATGCTTTAAACTTTCTGGATAATCATCATCACTAAAACATACATATTGTATATCCTTTTCTTCCAAAACCCCTTTTATGTTTTCAATTCGTGAATGACTTCTATATTTTACTATATTTTTCAATAATTTTGAATTTAAATTTTTATTTTTTAAAATTTCTTTTTCGTCTAAGTACATTAAAACCTCTAATTTCCCGAATTGTGCTTTTAAAATATCTATTTCTTCTTGGCTTATTCTATAAATTGAACATAAAAATAAATACATTTCTCTCTCTTGCATAGTATCACCTCATTTAAAATATTTATAATACCCTTTTCTATATGAAAAAGCTTCTAATAAATGATTTTTATTTATATCTTTGCATAAATCTAAATCTGCTATTGTTCTAGCTGTTTTAAGTAGTTTTGTATAACTTCTATTGCTTAAATTGTATTTAGTAAATATTTTTTTTGCTATTTTACTTGCATCTTCATCTAACTTACAGTATTTATTAATTTGATATGATTTTATTTCATTATTATTTTTTATATCACTATTTTCAAATCTTTTTCGTTGTATATTTTTCGCTTCTTGAACCCTATTTTTTATAGTCTTTGAAGTTTCAGTAAAATTATTGTCTTTGAATTCTCCAAACTCAATTGGAACTACATCTAAAAAAATATCAAATCTATCTAATAATGGTCCTGACACTTTATTTCTGTATCTAGTCATCTCATATTCTGTACATTTACATTCTATATTTGACATAAAATATCCACATGGGCAAGGGTTCATAGCTGCTATAATCAAAATATTACACGGGTATTTTACATAAAACTTTAAACGAGATAGATTTATTTCTCCATCTTCTATGGGCTGTCTCAACATTTCAAGCGTTTTTTTGTTAAATTCTGCAATCTCATCTAAAAATAATACCCCTCTATGAGCTAATACTATTTCACCTGGAATAGCTTTTGCACCACCTCCAATTAGTGATACATTTGTAGCACTATGATGAGGTGCTCTAAATGGCCTTTTATTTATTATTCCTATATTGTTGTTTATAAGTCCTGCTATGCTATAAATTTTGCTTATCTCCATCATTTCATCTTTATCTAAATCAGGCATTATCGTTTTAATTCTTCTCGCCATCATAGTTTTTCCAGAGCCTGGAGGCCCTATTAACATAACATTGTGATTTCCTGCTGCTGCAATTTCTAGACCTCTTTTTACAAAATAATTTCCTTTTACATCCCCAAAATCTTCTTCATATTTTTCTTCTTGTATACTTGTATTTTTATATAACATAGAACTTAAATCTAAGGCAATTTTTCCGTTTATATAATTTATACATTCTCTCAAATTTTTAACTGGAATTATCTCTATTCCATCTACATAAGAACTCTCTTTTAAATTTTCATGCGGTATAAAAATTCGTTTATACCCTTTTTGTTTTGCACTTAAAACTATAGGTAAAATTCCTCTAACCTTTTTTAAACTTCCATCTAAAGATAATTCTCCGACAAATATTGTTTCATCAAAGTAAGATTTTTCTTTTTGTATGTAATTTATAAGTAATCCTATCGATATTGGTAAATCTAATAGGGAACCTTCTTTTTTTATATCTGCTGGCGATAAGTTTACAACTATTCTCTTTGCTGGAAATTCAAATCCACTATTTATAATCGCAGACTTTACTCTCTCTTTTGCCTCTTTTATTTCTATGCTAGCTAGACCTACTATATTAAAACACGGCATACCTCTAGTTATATCAACCTCTACATTTACTATAAATCCATCTATTCCTATTAAATTACATGAGTTTACTATACTTAACATATCTATCCTTTCCTAAAATGCATTTTCTATATGATTTATTTTTTCTTCATTAAAATAAACTTCTATAACATCAAACCTTATTTCACAATTTTTTATATTATTGGTTAAAAGATAATGCTTTGCAACAGAAGTTATTTTACCTATTTTTTTATAGTCTACTGCTTCACATGCAAGTCCATAATCTTTTGAAGTTCTTGATTTTACTTCTATAAATACAATCTTATTTTCTACTTTTGCTATTATATCAATTTCACCAAATTTAGTTTTATAATTGCTACATATTATTTTCATTCCTATTAAAACTAAATATCTTCTTGCTATTTCTTCACCTATTTTTCCTTTTTTAACGTTATCCAAATTTTTAAGTATTTTATAATTATTCATAACTTCCACCTAAAATCTTTTTTGTATTTTAGTCATAAAGGTTACAATATATACACTTTTTTAATTTTTTAATTGAAAATTTTTACAAATAAATATATTATAAATTATGAAAACATTTCAAATGGAGGGTTAAAATGGGAATTAAAAAAGATCAAAATAAGGGGAAGTTAAGTAAACAATGGAAAATCTTAATAATCCTTGTAGCAATTGTTCTAGTTATTTTTGTTTATTTCAAAATGTTTAACAGGAGTGAAAATATTGTAGAATCAAATAAAACTAGTGAAGTAACTAAGGTTACAGATAATAAAACTTATAGTGCATCTTTAATTGCATGTGGTGATGTAATGGCTCATATGCCTCAACTTAAGGCTCAGTATAATACATCTACTAAAAAATATTCTTTCGACAACAATTATAAATATGTAAAAAAATACATAAAAAATGCAGACTTAGCTATGGCAAATTTAGAAACAACACTTTGTGGGGACGATGTGTATGCTTATAGCTCTTATCCAACTTTTAATACACCTGATGCACTTGCAGATTCTTTAAAAAATGTAGGATTTGATTTATTATCAACTATAAATAACCATAGTTTTGATATGTCTAGTCTTGGGGTAGAACGTACTTTATCTACATTAAAGAAAAAAGGCTTTGATACAGTAGGGACTAGAGAAAAAAAATCTGATGATGAATATGTTATAGAAAATGTAAATGGTATTAAATTAGGTATTACAGCTTATTCTTATGGAGAAATTAAAAATGGCACTAAATATCTAAATGGTATAAAAGTATCTGATGAAAAAAACGATTTAATGAATGTATTTGATATTTCAGATGTAGACACAGCATTCAATACAATTTATTCAACTGTTAAAAAATATCAAAAAGATACAGATATGCAAATTGTTATAATTCACTGGGGAGATGAATATAGCAGAACACCTAGCAAATTCCAAACTGAACTTGCTCAAAAATTATGTGATGCTGGAATAGATATTATAATAGGATCTCATCCTCATGTTGTTCAACCTTAGAAACAATAAAATCAACTGATGGGAAAAAAGAAACTTTAGTTGTTTATTCTCTTGGAAATTATATATCTAATCAAAGAAGAGAAGTCTTAAGTATGTACACAGAAGATGGTCTTATGGTAGATATAGATATTGAAAAGAAAGGCAATAATGAAGCTACAGTAAAAAAAGTTAAATGTATTCCAACTTGGGTAGATAAATACCAAAATGGTTCTAAAACTGTGTATGAAATAATTCCTATAGCTGGGAATATTTTAGAAAAAGCAAGTTATGTAAATTCAAGTTACTTAAAACAATCTTATAAAAATACATCTGAACTTATAGAAACAGATGATAAAATAAGTGTTATAAAAAGTCCTTTTAAAAAATAAATAAATCAAAAAAGCTAGGTAGATATAAATTTCCACTTAGCTTTTTTAGTGTATATTTCAAAATCCAAATTATGAGTTTACTCAAAATAAACAAATCCACCTTCATTTTTAGCAGTAGTTAGCCATAGACCCAGGTTTATTTTCTTTAGCATTCCTTCATCAGCAATTGTAGCTTCTAGTTTATCACTTAAATCATCATATGAAATTCCTACTATAGCGACCCAATGCCATCTATGAAGCTTATTTTCTTTTCCATTATCTAAATTTAAAAATGCTATTGGGTGGTCTTTTTCTAATGCCTTATATAAAAAGTTAAATACTTCTTTCTTATTAGGTCTATCTTCAAAATTTATTGGTATCTTCATAAATATAGACTCTTTATATTTATCGTGTCTTGCTTTTGTATATTTTTTAAATCCTTCAAAAAATAAATCTACTGTATTTACGCCTTTTCCTTTTATAGGCGTTATAAAATCCCATATATCATTCATTAAGTCTAAAAACTTTGATTTAGAATATTTTTTAACACCTTCGATATCATTTTTTCTATTTTCATACATAATAATTGCTGAGGCTGTTGTCGGACCACACCCTGATATTCTTCTCCAAGAAGTTTTAAACCACTCTTGATCTCCTCCATAATAAATGTAGTTTTCATTATTTCCCTCTATTTTTAAATAATCTAAATTTAATATACTCTCTCTTCTCACCATTTTCACCTGCTCTTTATAAAATTGTCAAAATAAGATTTATCTTCATATATTATTTATATTACCATATTATATAAATTGATATCGTTTTATTTTTAATTTTACACATAAAAAAGATATGGAATTTTCCTATATAAATACGATTTATCCCATATCTTTTGATATATTTATTTAACTTTATATTTACCCATTAAATATAACTCTTTCATCTATATCTGCTATAGTAGCACATCCTGTAAGTCTCATAGTAGCTTCAAGTTCAGATATTATTTTATTTACATAAAGTTCTACACCTTCACTGCCTCCACCAAATGATGCTGTTACAAATGGTCTACCAATTAATACTCCATCAGCTCCTAAAGCTATTAATTTTAATACATCTACACCTGTTCTAACTCCACCGTCAGCAAGTATTTTAGTTTTTCCTTTTACAGCTTTAGCTATTTGTGGAAGTACATCTGCAGCTCCTGGAGTACAGTCTAAAACTCTACCACCGTGATTAGATACTACTATTGCATCTACACCAGCTTCTGCAGCTAGTATAGCTTCATCTACAGTCATAAGTCCTTTTAATATAAATGGTAATTTTGTAGATTGTTTTAATTCTTTTATTTTATCTAAAGTTTTAGGTTCTACATTTTTACCGTGAAGTGATAAAGTAACTAAACCACATGCATCTACGTCTACTCCTAGGGCAAATACACCTGCATCTTCAGCTAACTTCATTTTTGAAATTATAGCATCATTTTCCCATGGTTTTATAAATGCTATACCATCTGCATTTTTTTCTTTTAATACTTCTAAATTATCCGTTAAGAAAGTTTCTATTGCTGTATCTCCTACCATTGGATAAATACCAGCTTTTAGACATCCTTCTATTACCCATGATATATATTCTTTTTCTGTATATTTTCCACCCATATTTAAAGTTGTTCCTGATACTGGAGCAGCAAATATAGGAGCTTTCATTTTTTTACCAAACATTTCTACTGATGTATTTGGATTTTTAACATCATGCAACACTCTCATATTTATTTTAACTTTTTCTAGACTTTTCATATTTTCAGTAAATGCAGAACCTGTTCCTTTACCACCCATTCCTGGAACTTCACCAGAGCATGCAATCCCATTACATACTTTACATACTTTGCAACTACCATTTAAATTTTCTCTTGCGCTTTTTAAAACGTCTTTGTAATCCATATTTCATCCTCCTAAATCTCTAATAAAGTTTCATTTTCTGTATTTTTGTAAGAATTTGTCTTATATTAATTATAGCACATTCTTTAAAAAACTTTTTCTATGAATCGGAGTTATTCCATATTTTTCAATAGCTTCATAATGTTCTTTAGTACCATATCCTTTGTGATGTTTAAAGCCATATTGTGGATATATCTCATCATATTTATACATAAGTCTATCTCTTGTTACTTTTGCAAGTATACTAGCTCCTGCTATAGATATAGACTTCGCATCTCCTTTTATTATAGGGAATTGTTTTATATCTAAATCAGGTATAGTAACTGCATCTAAAAGAAGATAATCTGGCTTTTTCTTTAACACATTTAATGCTTTATTCATAGCCATATATGTAGCATTTAATATATTATATTCATCAATTTCTTCATTATCAACTATACCTATTCCGTAATCTAGGGCTTGTTCTTTTATAATATCAAATAATTCCTCTCTTTTAGCTTCTGAAAGCTTTTTAGAGTCATTTATATATGGAATTTTTGTGCCTTTTTCAAACACTACTACACTGGCCACAACTGGTCCCGCTAAAGGTCCTCTTCCTGCTTCATCAACTCCACCTATGTATAGATAACCATTTGCATACCCTTCATTTTCAAATGTATTTATAAACTCTAATCTTTCTTCTTCTTTTTTTATCTTATCTAATTTCTTACTTAAACTTTTTGCTATATTTTGAACAGATTTTCTACTATCTTCATTTAATATATCTATATACTCCCCATATTGATCTTCATTTAAATTCTCTACTATTTCTTTTATTTCTTTTACACTTTTATCTTTCATAACGCACCTCTATTTTACATTTCTATTTTTCTATTTATTATGTAATTTTATATCAAATATTATTTCATTATATAGTATAATACAAAAAATCGCCAGGGAACTCAATATACATTAAATTCCTTGACGATTTATATTATAAGTTTATATGTTAAACTGCAATTTCTTTTGATTCTTCATCTGAATTTGTTTTAGATGTTTTAATAAATGCGCCGATTCCTCCACCTATTATTGTTGGAACTAACCAACAGAATCCTAAACTAGCAAATGGTAAAGAGTCTATAAATGATATATTTACACCTAAATCTTTAGCAGCCATAAATATACCCATTAGTAATGCCACATAAGTTGCACCTTTAACTATATTGTCATTGTTAACATATTTGTTGAATATAGTCATAACAATTAATACGATTGTCGCTGGATAGATTAAGCTAAGTATTGGTGCTGATATTTTTATTATAGCTCCCACTCCTAAAGTTGATATTACTAAACTTAATAAGCATACAGCTATTACTATATGTTCATATTTTAATTTATTTTTAGTTAAGCCTGAAAAATACTCTGCTGTAGCAGATGTTAAACCAATAGCTGTAGTTAAACATGCTAACGTTACTATTAAGGATAAAACTACTTTTCCTGGAGTACCAAGTAAAGCAACTGTTATAGCAACTATTAATGCTGATTGCGATACATCTACTCCATATTGAGTTGATACTGTCGCTCCAAGATAAGTAAGACCTCCGTATACAAGCGCTAGTCCTAATGCAGCTATAAATCCTGCTTTTAATAAAATATTAACTCTATCTTTTTCTTTTTTATACCCTTTTTGTACTAAACTTTTTATTAATACAGCCGATAAACATATCGCTCCTAATGCATCTAACGTTTGGTACCCTTGTAATATTCCTTCACTAAATACATTTTCTATGGCAGCATCATTTAAATTTCCTATTGGATTTATTATACCTATTACTATTAAAGCTAATAAACAAACTAATAATGCTGGTGTTAAGTACGAACCAATTATATCTACTACTTTAGATGGCTTTATTGTTAAAGCCAATGTTATAGCAAAGAATATTGTCGAAAATAATACTGCATTGAATCCTGGTATAAGTGGTATTATCCCCATTTCAAAAGTTGTAGCAGCTGTTCTTGGTATTGCAAGAAGTGGCCCTAAGCATATCATTATAGCAGAACCTAAAATTATCGCAAATAATTTACCCGCTCTACCAAATACTCTTCCCGTATCTCCATCAGATTTAGCTGATGCTAATATAGCAAGTAGTGATAAACCTACGTCAGCTATTATAAACCCTAAAAATCCTATTAAGAATTTGTCCCCTGTTATTACTCCTAAGTAAGGTGGGAATATTAAGTTTCCAGCTCCGAAGAACATAGCAAACAGGGCAAAACCAGTTATGATTATGTCTTTATTTTTTGTATTCATAATTATTCCTCCTAAATTGTTGTCTGACTGATTAGTCTATTATACATAGATTTGATGTAATAGTCAATATAATAAAAATATATTTAATATTTTAATTTTACAGATAATTTAAAATAATTAAAAAGCCAGTTAAATCTACTTTAAATCAGTAGTTAAAACCAGCTTTATAAATTATCTATTTAATTTTAAGAGTAAATTATGCTTCTTCTATATCTTCAGGAACTTCTAAAGTTATTTGACCTAATTTACCCTCTCTAAACTCATTTAATACAGTTTTTGCTATTCTTGTATAGTCAAGTTCATTTCTTCCTAAGATGAATCCTCTTTTTCTTCCTATCATCTCCATAGTTTCTAATGGTTCTTGACCTAAAGAATCTAATTTATATCTAGCTTTTAGCTTCTCTGGCTCGATTTCAGACATTTTTTCTATGAATTTTAACCCTAGAGTATCTATATCTAGTATTTCGTCTTTTATGGCTCTTGTAAATGCTAAGTTTAAAGCTATTTTTTGATCTTCAAATTTAGGCCAAAGTATACCTGGCGTATCTAATAACTCTAAGTTTCCTTTAAGCCTTACCCATTGTTTACCTTTTGTTACACCTGGTCTGTCTCCAGTTTGAGTACTTTTTCTTCCTGTTAATTTATTTATAAGAGAAGATTTCCCAACGTTTGGAACACCAACTATCATAACTCTTATAGCTCTTTCTTTTCTACCTTTTTCTTTTAGAGCATCCATTTTTTCTTTTGTTACGTTTTTACATTCTTCTACTATTTTATTAACTCCGCTACCTTTTAGAGTATCTACTGGTATAGCTTTTATACCTTTACTTTGATAATAGCTAATCCATTTATTTAATTTTGCTCTATCTGATAAGTCACTTTTATTTAAAACAACTACTCTAGGTTTATTATGAGCTAATTTATCTATCTCAGGGTTTTTACTACTAAGTGGTATTCTAGCGTCTAAAAGCTCTATAACAACATCTACAAGCTTTAAGTTGTTTTGCACCATTTCCTTAGTTTTTTTCATATGTCCTGGATACCAGTTTATATGTAGATTATCGTCTTTTAAATATTCTTCGTAATCTCTTGTCATGTTCTCACTTCCTTTTTAATTATTTTTATTTTATTAAAACTCTTTATTTCATTACCTTCTAAAGATGTATATTTTCTATTTATATTATCTCTAATAATTTATGTATTTATTAGTTTATTTCTCTATATAAGACAAAAAGGAAAGCTCTTTCGAGATTTCCTTTTATATTAATAAAGATTTATTATCTTTTAGTTCTTGCTTCTTTAACTTTAGCAGCTTTACCAGTTCTAGTTCTTAAGTAATTGATTTTAGCTCTTCTTACTTTACCTTTTCTAGTAACTTCTATTTTTTCTATTTTTGGTGAATGAACTGGGAATGTTCTTTCTACACCTACGTTGAAAGATATTTTTCTAACAGTGAAAGTTTCTCTGTTTCCTCCACCTTGTCTTTTTATTACAACACCTTCAAATACTTGTATTCTTTCTCTTTTTCCTTCTACTATTCTAACGTGTACTTTTACAGTGTCCCCAGGTCCAAAGTTAGGAACTTCGTTTTTTAATTGTTCTTGTTCTAATGATTTTATTAATTCGTTCATTTTTTCCTCCTAGTATTCATAGACATTCTTAATTACTGACCAGTGTAACAGAGGAATGCCCGTAGTCTCGACTTTTCATATTATACTATAAAAAATTATTTCTTACAATACTTTTTATATAAATCTTTTCTTCTTTTTTTCGTAATTTCGATTGCTTGTTCTTTTCTCCACGCTTCTATTTTTTGGTGGTTTCCAGATAACAATACATCAGGGACATTTAGACCCATAAATTCTCTTGGTCTTGTATAGTGTGGGTATTCTAATAAATCATTTTCAAATGACTCATCTTCAAATGATTCATTTTGATTTAATACGCCTGGAATAAGTCTTGCTATAGCATCAACAAGAATTAATGCTGGCAATTCGCCTCCAGTAAGTACATAATCACCTATTGATATCTCATCTGTTACGATTAAATCTATTATTCTTTGGTCGATTCCTTCGTAATGTCCACAAAGTAGTATTATGTCTTCTTCTTTTGAGAATCCTTTTACTATCCCTTGTTTTAAAGTTTTACCTTTTGGAGTTAAATATATAACTCTAGGATTTTCTATATTATGAGTATCAACTATGTGCTTATATGTATCGTAAATTGGCTGTGGAGTCATAAGCATACCTGCACCACCACCAAAAGGATAATCATCTACTTTTTTGTGTTTGTTAGCCGAAAAATCTCTTATATTATATACAAACACTTCGATTATTCCTTTTTCTATAGCTCTTTTCATTATACTTTCACCAAAGTATGAGTTAAATATCTCTGGGAAAAGTGTCATTATATGAAATCTCATTTTACCACCTAATCAAGCATTCCTTTTATAGGATTTATTATCATTTTATTTTCTTCTAAATCTATAGTTGGTACGAACTTTTCAATAGAAGGTATTAAATACTCTTTTTCGCCATTATTAACTACATATACATCGTTTATAGCATGTTGTAATACGTCCTTTACAACACCTACTTTTTCACCATCTACAGTGAAGACATCTAGTCCAATTAAATCTGCTACGAAAAATTCATCTTCTTCTAATTCTTTACCTTGATCTCTTCCGATATACATATTTTTTGTTTTTAATTTTTGTGCTAGTTCTATAGAGTCGATACCTTTTATCTTCATTATAACCATGTTTCCTTTGTATCTAACTCTTTCAACTTCATATTTATTATTTAAACCTTTATCTAAATAAAAATATTCTAAATCATCGAAACGATTTATATCATCAGTATATGGGTAAACACGCACTTCACCCTTTAAACCTTGTGTATTTACTATCTGTCCTATTCTAAAAACAGTCAATTTATTATCCATTTCGTCACCTCTTTTATCATTTTTAGTATATACAAAAAGGATTAGGCATATACCTAATCCTTTTTATACTATCTCAAGAGAAACCTTAAGGTGCTCTTTATTTCCAGCAGATTTTAATACAGTTCTAATAGCTTTAGCTATTCTCCCTTGTTTTCCTATAACCTTGCCCATATCATCTTGAGAAACTGAAAGTTTTAGGATTATTTCACCTTTTTTTCTTGTTTCCTCAACTGTCACCTCATCAGGATTATCAACTAGAGCCTTAACTATATCGATAACTAGCTCTTTCATATTTTCCATCTCCTAAAATGTTACTATAAGATAATTTAAATTATTAAAATTTCTTATTTTTCTATTATTCCTTGGCTTTGGAATAATTTTTTAACAGTTTCAGTAGGTTGTGCACCAACACCTAACCATTTGTTAGCTTTTTCATCGTTTATTTTTATTTGTTTTGGTTCAGAAACTGGATTGTAGTATCCTATTTCTTCTATAAATCTACCATCTCTTGGTGCTCTAGAGTCTGCAACTACTATTCTGTAGAAAGGTTTTTTGTTAGCACCCATTCTTTTTAATCTTATTTTAACTGCCATTTGGCCACCTCCGAAAATTTTTCTATTTTAATTTTAATTTATTTATCTAAAGAAAGGAAGTCCGGGAAAACCGCCTCTTTTCTTCATACCTTTACTATTAGAAGTAAACATCTTCATCATTTTTTTCATTTCATTTAATTGTTTTATTAATTTATTTACTTCTTGTACGCTTGTTCCACTACCTTTTGCTATTCTTCTTTTTCTAGATGCATTAAGTATTTGTGGATTTCTTCTTTCTTCAACTGTCATAGATTGTATTATGGCTTTTATTCTGTTCATTTCTTTGCCATTCATATCTACGTCGCCTAATTGATTTTTTATATCTCCCATTCCAGGAATCATTCCAAGGATTTTGTCCATAGAACCCATCTTTTGGATTTGCTCCATCTGATCTAGGAAATCTTCAAAATCAAATTCTTGTTTTTTAAGCTTAGCACCTAATGCTTTTGCTTTTTCCATATCCATAGTTTCTTGGGCTTTTTCAATTAAACTTAAAACATCTCCCATTCCTAGGATTCTAGATGCCATTCTATCTGGATGGAAAGGCTCTAAATCGTCTAATTTTTCACCCATACCTATGAATTTTATAGGTTTTTGTGTTACAGCTCTTATTGAAAGTGCTGCCCCACCTCTTGTATCACCATCTAATTTAGTAAGTACAACTCCGTCTATACCTAAAGCATTGTCAAAACTTTCAGCTACATTAACTGCATCTTGACCTGTCATTGAATCGACTACTAAAAGTATTTCATGTGGTCTAACTTCAGATTTTATAGATTTTAATTCATCCATTAATTCTTCATCTATATGAAGTCTACCTGCTGTATCTATTATGACTAAATCATTGTTATTTTTTATAGCATGACTAAGTCCTGCTTTTGCTATATTAACTGGGCTTTCTTTATCACCCATGTTAAATACTTCTATATCTAAGCTTTTTCCTACAACTTCTAATTGTTTTATCGCTGCTGGTCTATAAACGTCACAAGCTACAAGTAGTGGTTTCTTTCCTTGTTTCTTGAAATATCCGCCAAGCTTTCCTGATGTTGTTGTCTTACCTGCCCCTTGTAAACCTACCATCATTATTATTGTTGGTGGTTTAGAAGATATTGTAATTTTACTTTGGACATCTCCCATTAAAGCAGTAAGTTCTTCATTAACTATTTTTATAACATGTTGTGCTGGAGTTAAACTTTCCATAACTTCTTGTCCAACACATCTCTCTTGTACTTTTTTAACAAAATCTTTTACGACTTTAAAGTTTACATCGGCTTCAAGTAAAGCAAGCTTTACTTCTCTCATAGCTGCCTTTACATCTTTTTCTGTAAGTTTTCCTTTTGATTTTAACTTACTAAAGGCACCTTGCAATTTATCAGATAAACCTTCAAATATCATTTTAACAACTCCCTACATATTTCTTCTATATTTTCTAGCTTAGGGATTAAATTCGCACAATCTCTATTGTGCAATAAATCTTCTTTAATGTCAACAACTTTCTCCCTAATAGATTTAAGGAATTTTTCTTGTTCTTTTAACTTAGCCACTAAATGTAATTTATTTTCGTATTCTCTAAGTATCTTTTCTGAACGCTTTAATGTGTCGTAAACTCCTTGTCGTGATACTCCTAAGTTCTCACTTATCTCTCCTAAAGAATAATCTTCTTCGTAATAAAGAGATACCATTTCTCGCTGTTTTTCAGTCAATAATTCTTTGTATTGCTCAAACAACAATCCAATTTCAACCATTTTTTCTATGTTCATAACAATCACTTCCAAGACTTTACTGTAAAGGTTCTTTACTTTACACATTGTATTTTATATCAAATAAATATACTTGTCAACATTTATTTTATACAAGTTTAACTGAATAAAGCATCAACAAATGATTTCGAGTCAAAATCTTGTAAATCTTCCATTTTCTCCCCTACACCTATTAATTTTACTGGCACATCGACCTCTGATTTAACAGCTAAAATAACCCCACCTTTAGCTGTTCCATCTAATTTAGTAAGCGCTAAACCAGTTATATCACACACTTCTTTAAAGCTTTTAGCTTGCGATACTGCATTTTGTCCTGTTGTCGCATCAACTACTAATAAAACTTCTTTTTTAGCTTCTGGATATTCTCTATCTACTATTTTAAATACTTTACCTAATTCATTCATTAGGTTTGATTTATTGTGAAGACGTCCTGCTGTATCACATATTAATACGTCTACTCCTCTAGCTTTAGATGCTTTTATCGCATCAAATATTACTGCTCCTGGGTCAGCACCTTCTTGATGTTTTATTATATCAACATTACATCTATTTGCCCATACTTCTAATTGATCGATTGCAGCCGCTCTAAATGTATCTCCTGCTGCAAGAAGTACTTTTTTACCTTCAGATTTATATCTGTGAGCAAGTTTTCCGATTGTTGTAGTTTTACCTACGCCATTTACCCCTACCATTAATATTATAGTTGGGCTATGTGATACATCTAATTTAGTATCGTCTTTAGATAAAATATCTTCTATTATTAATTTTAGTTCTTCTCTTACATCTTGTGGATCTGTTATCTTTTTAGTTCTTATAACATCTTCTAATTTTTCAATTATATCCATAGTAGTATTTACTCCTACGTCAGCTGTTATTAAAACTTCTTCTAAATCTTCTAAAAGCTCTTCATCTACCTTTGTATAAGCTTTTAAAACTTCATCAATTCTATCAGTTATACCTTGTTTTGCTTTAGTTAGACCTTGTTTTAATCTATCAAATAAACTTACTTTTTTAGGTTTTTCTTCCACTTCGTCGTCTATTTGATTTTCAACAGTATCTTCTGATTCTTCTATTTCATCTTGTTTTTCTTGAGTTTCTATACCTTGTGCTTTTTCTATATCTTCAGCTTTTATTTCCTCAATCTCAGCTATTTCTTCTTGTGCTTCTATTTGCTCTTCTAATATTTCTTGAGACACAGCTTCTTCATTTTTTGTTTCTTCAGTTGTATTAGATTCAATTTCGTCTTCTTCTAAAACTTCCACTTCTTCTCGCTCTTTTTGTGAATCATATTCAGAATTATCTTCATCATTTTCTAAATCAGATTTTACTTCTTCTTTACTATCTTCTACATTTTTTGAGTTTTCTTCAGTTTCTTTCACTTCTAATTCTTCAACTGATTCTTCTTGTATTTCTTCTTTTTTCTTTTTCCCAAAACCAAAAAGTTTTTTAAACATAATTTTTCCTCCATTTTATATTATATCTGTCATTTTATGTGCTTCATGAAGATCTAAACCTATTACTTTTGAAATAGCTTTTTTCTCCATTGTTACTCCATAAATATAGTCAGCAGCTTCCATTGTACCCCTTCTATGTGTTACGGCTATAAACTGAGTATCTTCTGATAATTCCTTTAGATACTCACCAAATCTGAATATGTTGGCATCGTCTAATGGCGCCTCAATTTCATCTAGAATACAAAACGGTGTTGGTTTAGCTAATATTATTGCAAATAATATACTTATAGCTGTAAGAGCTTTTTCTCCACCTGATAGTAAATTTAAGTTTTTCATTTTCTTACCTGGTGGTTTCGCTGTTATTTGGATATCACTCTCAAGTATATTATCTTCGTCTAATATAGTAAGCTCTCCCTCTCCACCTCCAAACAGTCTTTTATATACATATTTGAAGTTTTCATTAACTTGAGTAAATTGTTCCTTAAATTGAACTTTCATATTTACTTCTAGTTCTTCTATTATTTTCTCTATAGCACTTATTGATTCTTCTAAATCATTTTTTTGTTCACTATAGAAATCATATCTCTCTTTCGTCTCTTTATATTCTTTTATAGAATCTATATTTATATTTCCAAGACTTGCAATCTCTCTTTTTATAGATTCAAGTATTTTTTTATTTATTTCAATTGAATCGTCTTTAAGCTCTAGAGCTTTTACATAGCTTAAATCATAATCTTCAAATAATCTAGTAGTATAACTTTCTTTATTTGATGATAAACGCTCTAATTTTGATTCAATTTTAAATTCACTTTGTCTAAGCTCCATACTTTGTCTTTCAAATGCTTTTAATTGTTTATTTAAGTCATTTATATTTTCTTTGAATTTATTCTTAGCTTGTTGAGCATTATCCATTTCTTTATTTTTCTTAGAAAGCTCTTTGTTTAAGTTTTCACTTTCACTCATTTGAATTTGAGATTGGTTTTTTAAATTTTCGATTTCTTTTTCTAATCTTTCTATATTATTTTTATTATCGATAATTTTTTTATTTGTATCATCTATCTCAGTTTTAATTCTGTTTATTTCTGCTTCTGTAGACTTAAATATCTCGCTTTTTTGAACAAAATCTAATTTTAAACTCTCGATTTGTTTCTTTTCTTTATCAAAGTCGTCATTGTGAGTTTCTTGAATTTTGCTAAGCTCTTCTATTTTCTTTTTATTTTGAGCTTCTTTTAATTCTATTTCTTTTATATTTTGTTCAATACTTTCTATTTTATTAGATGTATAGTCTAAGTTTGAACTTAAACCATTTTTCTCTTTTTGTAACTTTTCAATATTTTGTTTTAAAGAATCTATTTCATAATTTATAGATGTAAGTTTAGTATTTTGTTTTACTATGTCTTTTTCTAATGCATTTATATCATTTTCATATGTATCTATGCTTTGTCTTGTTTTTGAAATAAATTCAATAATTATTTGTTTATTTTTTAAATTTTCTTCGTTTTCTAGTTTTATATTTTGTATTTTTTCTTCAAAATCGCTTATAAGTCTTTTTCTAGATAATATATTAGTGCTTGTTTTTAAACTACCACCAGTTAAAGATCCTCCTGGATTTAAAATATCTCCATCTAAAGTTACAACTTTAAATTTGTGATTAGTTTCATTTGCAAATTTAATACCATTATCTATATTGTCAATTACTATAGTTCTACCTAGTATATTTTCAATTATATCTCTATATTGTTCATCAAATTCTACTAAGTCACTCGCTATTTTTATATATGGAGTTTTAGAATTTATAGTATTTTCATTTATTTTTTTAGATTTTATAATATTCATAGGAAGGAAAGTAACCCTACCCATATTGTTTTTTTTAAGATAAGCAATAGCATTTTTAGCTGCAAATTGGTCTGTAGTTATAATATTTTGCATATAAGCTCCAAGAGCCGCTTCTATCGCTTTTTCATACTCTGCTTTAGTAGTTATAACTTGTCCTAATGCTCCACATATTCCAGATAAATTTTTATTTTTTAATACTTCTTTTACACCTCTGTTAAAGCCTTCATTATGCTTTTCCATATCTTTATATATTTGAAGTTTAGAAGAATATTCTTTTTGAGAATAATTGTTGTTTTGTATTTTTATATCTATATTTCTATTTTCATTTTTATAGTTTTGTAACTCTTCTCTTAAATTATTTAAAGTTGTATTTTGCTTATTAAGCTCAACTTTAATTTCATTTACTTTTTCTTCTTTTTCTTTATATATAGATTTTTTTTGTTCTAATGAAGTATTTATATCTGCTATATTATTATCTATTACTTCACTTCTAGAATTTATATTTTCAATATTTGCACCTAACATAGATAAGCTATTACTTAAATCTTTCTTTTCATTTAAGTAAGTTATTATATTGTCTTTTAAATCTTCTAGATTTTTAGTTAAGTTATTTAAATTTTGTTCTTTTTGACTATTTTTTTGTTCTATATCACTTATTTCCTTTTTTAATACAGAAATAGCTTCTTCGTCTACTTTTCTTTTATTTTGTAATTCTACTAACTTTTCATTATCTTCTTTTAATTTAAGTTCAAAATCACCTAAAGTCTTTTTATTGTTTTCTATATTAGACTTTGAGTTGTTTATCCTCTCATTTATAAGAGAAATTTGTGAATCATTTTGATTTATTACATCTTTTATAGAGTCTATATATTCATTAAGCTTAGATATATTTTCTTCTAGCTTTTCGATTTCTTCATTAGCTAACTCTACATTTTTGTCCATTTTTTCTCTCAATACTTCTTTTTCATTTAACTCTTTTGCTAGTATTGTCTTTTGCTTTGTTATTTCAGATAATTCATTGTCTATCTTTTTAATTTCTCTAATATAATTATTTACTTCTAATTTCTTTAAGTTTTCTCTAAGCTCTAAATATCTAAGAGCCTTTTTTTGTTGAGAAAAAAGAGGCTTTATTCTATTTTCAATTTCTATATAAACATCTTCTATTCTCTCTAAGTTTTCTTTAGTATTTTTTAGGTTTTTTTCCGCTTCTTGTTTTTTATATCTATATTTAGATATCCCACACGCTTCATCAAAAACTTTTCTTCTGTTCGCTGGGTTATTACTTAAAATTTCATCTACTTTTCCTTGTTCTATAATAGAATAACCATCTTTACCTATACCTGTATCTAGAAGCAATTCTTTTATATCTTTTAATCTACAAGCTTTGTCATTTAAAAAGAATCCACTCTCTCCGTTTCTATAGGCTCTTCTTTTTATAGTAACTTCACTAAAATCTATATTTAGTTTTTCATCACTATTGTCTATAGTAAGAGCTACTTCACAGTAATTCATAGGTTTTTTATCTATTGTACCGGCAAATATAACATCTTCTAGTTTATCTCCTCTAAGACTTTTTATACTTTGCTCACCTAAAACCCATCTAACTGCATCGGATATATTACTCTTTCCACTTCCATTTGGTCCTACGATTGCTGTTATTCCTTCATTAAAATTTATCTCTGTCTTTGTTGGAAAAGATTTAAATCCCTTTAATTCTAGTCTCTTTAAATGCACTATCTCATCTCCCTTCAAAACTAAAGGTTGTATATATCTAATAGTTTATTGTAAATTTCATTCATATTTACAGTAAACTCGCCTTTAGATGATACTATTGAAAGCTCATCTATTGGTAAATCTTTTGGCATTGTTTTAAGATTTATATTGTATTTTTGTTTCATATATATTTTATTTGATCTTTTATTTCCTACTATTTTAGAAATATTTTTATTATTTGAATTTACTATAAGCTCTCCACTTATTTCATTTTCTTTTACTATATAGTCTAGATAGTCTTTTATCATTTCACTTTCTACTAATTCTCTAAAAGCTGGATGATAAGGCCCTGCTACTACACCTTTTCCAAGTTGAATATCATCTGTAGCTTGAAGACCTACTCTTATTACATTAATATTGTTTATATAGAATAAAACTAATAACTTTTTAACTATATTTATACATTGTTCTAAAGAAAACGGCGTATATTCTCCTCTTTCTAAAAGCATTTCAAGTCCTGTATCTTTAACTACTAGAGTTGGATATATTCTAACACAATCTGGGTTTAGACTTATAAACTTTCTAGCTGTTTCTATACATTTTTCTTCTGTATCAGATGGAAGACCTACCATCATTTGTAAACCTAATTTTATATCGTGTTCTTTTATTAATTTTGCACTTTTTATTACTGATTCTATATCATGTCCTCTTACACTATCTATAAGCACTTTAGCATCCATAGATTGAACGCCTAGCTCTATAATACTAGCATCGTATTTTTTAAGTCTTTCTAAAATTGAATCACTTATACAGTCTGGTCTTGTAGACATTCTTATTTCGTGTACTAATCCCTTGTCTACATATTCTTTTGCAACTGCTAATAATTCATTTTGGCATTCTTCTTCTATTGCAGTAAAGCTTCCTCCAAAAAATGCTATTTCAACATTTGTATCTTTATCTATAGTTTCTAAGCATTCTTCGATTATATTCCTAGCATCTTGCGCTGTAACTTCTGTACTTACTCCAGTTATTTTCTTTTGATTGCAAAAAATACAATCATGAGGACACCCTCTGTGAGGAACAAATATAGGTATTATTCTTTTTTTCATTTAAATATACCACCTTACATTTTTTTGTCTAATGCACATTTTGCAGCAACTTGCTCTGCATCTTTTTTACTTTTACCTTCACCTACACCTAATACAGTGTCGTTTATTCCGACTTCCATAACAAAGCGTTTGTTGTGGTCTGGTCCTTTTTCTTCGATTAATTTATACCAGATATTATTTTCTCCATTACTTTGTAATACTTCTTGTAAACAAGTTTTATAATCTCTAAATATTTTTCCTTTTATAGAGTCATTTATTATTTTTTCCATATTAGTTAATATAAACTCTCTTGCACATTTTATTCCGCCATCTAGATAAATAGCCGCTATAACAGCTTCAAGAGCATCTGCAAGTATAGATATTCTTTCTCTACCACCTGTAGCTTCTTCACCTTTTCCTAATAGCATATATTTTCCTAAATGTATATTTTTAGAAACTTCACTTAAAGATTCTTCACAAACTATGTTTGCTCTTATTTTTGTAAGTTCACCTTCAGGTAATTTTGTTTCTTTTTTGAATAAGTAATCACTTATTACTATACTTAATACAGAGTCTCCTAAAAACTCTAGTCTTTCATTAAAAGGATAGTTTTTATTTTCATTTGAATAAGAACTATGTGTTAAAGCTTCTAATATATATTCTTTATTTTTAAATTCATAATTTATTTTTTGTTCAAACAATTCTATATTACTTGATATTCTTCTATTTATTTTCATTAAACATCCTCCAAACTAATTATTTTGTTAGATCAATCTCAATATTATTTATGTTATATTTATATAATTCCCATGAATCAAAAAAACATATTTACTTTAAAAAACCTATGAAGATTTAAACTTCATAGGCGCTTTTTAAACCAAACATTCACTATACAAATTACAACTATTTTTCTTCATCTTCAGATTCGACTTCGCAACCACAGCCACAACCGCAGCTATCATCACAATCGTCACAATCATCTTCAGAAGATAATATAACAGCATGACAATTTGGACAAATTACATCTACTGAGTCATCAAATAATAATTCTTCATCGATTTCTACTACTTCTGAGCAATTTGGGCATTCCATTTCTATAAAACTTAACCCATCTTCATCATCGTCGTAATCTTCGTCTTCATCATACTCATCATCGTAGTCATCATCTTCATAATCGTCATCGTCTTCGTCGTATAACCATTCTTCTAAATCTTCTACTTCTTGTTGTAATTCCTCAACTTCGTATTCTAACTCTTCTACTTGATCTTCTAAGTCTCCTACTGAATATTCTAATTCTTCTACTTTATCAGCAAAACATCCTAATATTTCTACTATTTTGCCGATCATTTTGCCTTCTTTACTTTTATCATCGATATCTAATCCTTCAGCTAAACCTCTTAAATATGCAACTTCTTCACCTAGTTTTTTCATGATAAACCTCTCCTTTTGCATTTTTTATATCTTATTAAGAAAGCTATTACTTTAAAAATCCTTACTTTAAAGATTCTTTAAACCAAAACTTTCTCAAGATAGATTTGATTTAAACAACTTTCTAGAAATCTTATGTATTATAATTTCTAAGGCATATAATTTAATTCCTTTAAAAAATATGAAACTTTATAAAATACCTTTAAATTTTTAGTATTTGTTTTAAAAAAGCTCATATATCATTAATATTTGATATATAAGCTTTTTTTATGCTAAAATATTAAACTCTTGATAAATATTCACCAGTTCTAGTATCTATTTTTATTTTGTCTCCTTCATTTATGAATAAAGGTACTTGAACTACTGCTCCTGTTTCTACAGTAGCTGATTTAGTAACGTTACTTGCTGTATCACCTTTTATACCTGGTTCAGTTTCAGTTACTTCTAATTCTGCAAAGTTTGGAGCTTCTACTTGGAATGGTTGTCCTTGATAGAATCTTATTGTTGCTACTTCGTTTTCTTTTAAGAATTTTATAGCATCTTCTACTTGTTCGTAGTTTAGTGGTATTTGGTCGAAAGTTTCTTCGTCCATGAAGTAGTATAATTCACCATCATTGTATAAATATTGCATTTGTTTTGTTTCTATTATAGCTTTTGGGAATTTATCACTTGGATTAAAAGCTTCTTCTCTTATAGCTCCAGTTCTTAAGTTTTTGTATTTAGTTCTTACGAAAGCTGCACCTTTACCTGGTTTAACGTGTTGGAAATCAACTACTAAACATGGTTGACCTTCCTTTTCAAAAGTTACACCTTTTCTAAAATCTCCTGCTGTTACCATTATTATTCCTCCATGTAAATAAATTTCTAATGTTTTATCATTTTTATTATATATATGTTACTAAGATTGTCAAGTTTTATATATATTAACAATCATATATACTATAATATCATAATTTATCTTTAGTAAACAAGGTTTTAAGTATTTTAGTTTATTATATTTTATTTCTATATTATAATTTTTACTTTATATTAAATATTTATTCCAAAATTATAAAAAAATCTTTATCCTAAAGACCCTTAAAGATGTAGATTTCTTTGAAAGTTATCGCACTTGCTGTGCCAAGTGCTAAAAACACATATACAGAAATTATACTTATCCATAATCTATAAATGAATATAATTTCCTATGTACTAAAAAAATCCTTTCTAAATATATAATCAAAGAAAGGATTTTTATTTTTATATTAATCTAAATTTGCTAATTTACTTACTACTTCTTCTGCTATTGCATGTATTGGTTTTTGGTCTGTATTTACTACTATATCTGCTACTGATTCATATCTACTTCTACGCTTTTCCATTAAGTTGCTTATATATTCAACGTTCATATTTCCATTTAATAATGGTCTTTGATTACTATATTTTACCCTATCATATACTGTTTCTGGAGATGCTGTAAGCAATACTATTTTTCCATTTTTCTTCATTAATTCTACATTTTCATCTCTCATTGGCATTCCACCACCACAAGAGATTATTATTCCTTGTCTAGTTTCTAATTCTTTTAAAGCATTGCTTTCACATTTTCTAAAATATTCTTCACCTTTTCTTTGGAATATTTCATTTATTGTCATATCTTCTCTTTTTACTATAAAGTCATCAGTTTCTAAATCTTCCATTTCAAGTATATGGCTTAAATATTTAGCTATTGTAGATTTACCACATCCCATAAATCCTATTAACATTATATTGTATGGGAATAGGTTTTTAGCTTGATATTTTTTAGCATTTTTAACAACGTATCTAAATACGTTCATTATTTCATCTTCGTATTTATTATCTTTTAATTTTTTACATAGTGCTACTTCTTTTTTACCTTCATATTCTGGTTGTAGTATAGGCAGACCTTTTTCTTTTTTATATTGCATTATTTCGTCTATACAATCCATTCTTTTTGACAAAATTTTTATAATTTCATCATCATACATACTAATTTTAGCTCTTACTTTTTCTATATTATCCATATGCAATACCCACCTTATCTAATTGTATTTTTACTAAATTATAGCAATATATTAATGAAATTTCAACAATACCAAAGATTAAAAAGCCCATTTTGATAATCTTCTTTATTTTTTAATTTTTCGATTTTTATAAGTCGAATTTTGTTTGATTTTTAAATAAAATACTATATTTCACTTTTATTTTTTAATCTAAAAAATACTAGACCACAAATTTTTTTCTTATATTTCCATTCTCCTTCTCATTTAAATTAGTTTTTAATTAATAGTAAACTATAATACTAATTTCGTCTAATTAATTTATTACTTTATTTATATATATTGCATATATATAAATAGATTTCTAAGCTTCTATATTTTTATGTATTAATTTTAATAAATTACTTAAATCTTCTATATTAGGTTGTCCAGGAGCACTTTTCTTTCTATTGACCCCATAAGTCATACATGAGCCGAAAAATTCTCCACAAATTCGGCTAAGCCCACCTTTCTCACCTATTGAAATTGTACAAATAGGAACGTTTGCAATATGCTCAGCTATAATAATTGTTGTCTCTAGTAATTCTACCACATCTAATTTGCTACTTGGTTTTGTTATTATTTTTATAATATCAGACCCCATATCTTCTAATTCTTTTGCTGTAGCAATACATTCAGCTTTCGAAGGTGTATGATCTAGATTGTGATTAGTAGTTATTACATATGTCCCCATATCTTTAGCAAATTCAATTATATCTTCCATATTATCTTTCCCTATACTATCTTCAATATCTATTAAATCTACTAACTTTGTAGCACATACTTCTTTATATATTTTTACATAATCTTCTTTAGATATCTCCGCTTCACCATGACTTGCATTTCTTTTAATAGTAAATATAATTGGTATATTTTTTAATATTTTTCTAAGCTTTTCTAATACACTCTCTATTTTTTTATAATCATTATAATAATCATACAAATCTACTCTCCATTCAACTATATCTATATCAAGTATGTCAAAATCTACTGGTATGATAGAAAACTTTCTTGCTGTATGTAATATTTCTTCTTCTGTTTTATCACAAATTGGAGCAATTATTTTTGGTATTCCCTTCCCTATTTCTACATTTCTAACTTTTAAAGAACTCATACTCCACAAAATCTCCCTTCTAATATTTATTTAAATCCCTAAATAATATTATATCAAAAAAATTATACATTGATATATAACATAAATTTATATATTGTTCAGTATAAATCTATATTTATTTTAAATTTTATAACTTTATTTTACATTACAATTTTTTATAACAAATTTGCTAAATTTCTCTACCGCAGGAGGTAAGTATTTGTTTTTTAATTTCGCCATGTAAATATTCCTTGTATATGCAGGGCTTTTTAATTTTATAATATCTACATCAAAATATTTTAAAAATGGTATATTAGGCATTATAGCTATACCAAACCCTTGTGCAACTAGTCCTGCCATAGAGCTATCATTTTCAACTTCATAAGATATATTTTGTTTTTTACCTATTTGTCTAAATAAATTATCTATAACTTGTCTTAATCCACTTGACTTTGTAAATACAATATGATTATAAGATATTGTTTCTATTAAATCGATTTCATTATATTTAGATAGTTCATGGTTTTTAGGCACTATTATTACTAATTCTTCTTGTTTTACTTTTATAAAATCTATGCTAGTTTCATTTTCAACTTTAGAACAGAATCCTAAATCATATTTTTCATTTTTTAATCCTTCTATAATAGACTTTGTATTATTTGATGAAAATGTAAAACCAAAGTTTTTGTCTTTATTTTCATCTAAAAATTTTCTAACCATATTAGGCATAAAATCTGCCTCTAATGTATATATATATCCTAAATCTATAAGTCCACTTGTCGCACAAGTTAAAGCTTTTGTTTTATCTACACCCTCTTGTAAATATTCTAATGATTTTTCAACATATTTTAAAAATGTCTTTCCATATTTAGTTAGACTTACATTTCTTCCCTGTTTTTCAAATAATTTAGTTCCTAATTCTTCTTCTAATGAAGAAATAGCATGACTTAAACTTGGTTGGGTTATAGATAAGTCTTTTGCTGCTTTAGTATAATGCTCTAAATAAGCTAACTTAACAAAATATTGTAAGTGATTTAAGTTCATTTTGTCCCCCTTCTATATAAAGATTAATCTTAATTATTTATTAATATATACTTCATTTTTTAAAATATTGATTTACTTCTATTATATCTTATTTATAAATAAAATCTATATAAATCCATTATTTTTAAAATTTTATTTATAAATTATTTGACAATAAAAATCTAAATACTTTTTTAGCTAATTTATAATTATCCTTTGTTAAAAATTTAATTTCTATTAGTTTTATCTATAAATTTTAATAAAAAGTCTATTAGTTATTTCTAAAAAATGCTGATAGAATTGAATTAACAAAAAAATAACAAACAAATTAGAAAACAATATTAACGCTATTAACGCTAAAAATAAAAGAAAAAATTATGGAGGTTTTAAAATGTCACATAAATATAAAAATATTTTCTCACCTTTAACAGTGAAAAATATGACTTTAAACAACCGCATTGTAATGATGCCAATGGGTACAAATTATGGTGAACAAAATGGAGAAATGAGTTTCTTACATATTAATTATTATGAACAAAGAGCAAAAGGTGGAACTGGACTTATAGTAGTAGAAAATGCTAGTGTATTTTCACCACAAGGTTCAAACGGTACTTCTCAACTTCGTATAGACCACGATAGTTATTTACCAAGATTATACAAACTTTGCGAAAGAGTTCACAAATATGGAACAAAAATAGCTATACAAATAAATCATGCTGGAGCTTCTGCAATGTCTTCAAGAACAGGAATGCAACCAGTTTCTTCTTCAAATATACCATCAAAAGCTGGCGGAGAAATCCCTAGACCACTTGAAAAAGAAGAAATATATGAAATAGCTAAAAAATACGGTGAAGCTGCTAAAAGAGCACAAACCGCTGGTTTTGATGCTGTAGAAATACATGCAGGTCACTCTTACTTAATAAGTCAATTCTTATCACCTTTATACAACAATAGAACTGATGAGTTTGGTGGTTCTATTGAAAATAGAACTCGTTTTGCAAGACTTGTAATAGATGAAGTTAGAAAAAATGTTGGACCTAATTTCCCAATATTATTACGTTTAAGTGCTGATGAATTTATGGAAGGTGGTAATACAATAGATGATTGCCTAGAGTACTTAGAATACTTAAATGATGAAGTTGATATATACGATGTATCTGCAGCTCTTAATGGTTCAATCCAATACCAAATAGATGCTAATTACTTAAAAGATGGTTGGAGAGCTTATTTATCAAAAGCTGTAAAAGAAAAGTTTGGTAAACCATGTATAACAATGGGTAATATAAGAAACCCTCAAGTTGCTGAAGATATACTTGAAAGAGGAGATGCTGATTTAATCGGTATGGGTCGTGGACTTATAGCTGATCCTGAATGGGTAAACAAAGTTGAATTAGGAAAAGAAGATGAACTTAGAAAATGTATATCTTGTAATATAGGATGTGCTGGAAACAGAATCGGTATAAATAGACCTATAAGATGTACTGTAAACCCTTCTGTAAATGAAGATGAAAATTACAAAAAAGAAAAAGTTAAAAAACACTGTTCTGTAGTAGTTATAGGTGCTGGTACTGCTGGACTTGAAGCTGCATGTACAGCTGCAGAAGTTGGATGTACTACATTCTTACTTGAGAAAAAAGATGTTTTAGGTGGTCTTGCTACTGAAATTTCTAAAATACCAGATAAAAAGAGATTATATGACTTCCCAAAATACTTAATAAACAGAGCAGAAAAACTAGAAAATTTATATATATTCAAAAACACTGAAGCTACTGTAGATTTAGTAAAAAGTTTAAAACCAAGTCTAATTGTAAATGCTACTGGTTCTTCTCCATTATTACCTCCAATAAAAGGTCTTCATGATGTAATGGCTAAAGAAGATTCAAAAGTATTCTCTATATTAGATATGATAAACAACATTGATAATTATCCAGAAGATTTAAATGGTAAAAAAGTTGTTATAATCGGTGGTGGAGCTGTTGGTCTTGATGTTGCAGAATTCTTTGCTCCAAGAAATGCTGAATGCTCTATAGTTGAAATGGCACCGGTTATAGGAAATGGAATAGATCCAGTATCAAAAGTTGGTACTTTCGATTTATTAAACAAACATGGAGTACAACAACTTACTAGCACTAAATTATTAGAAGTAAAAGATAATTCATTCTTAGTTGAATATGCAGATGGTAAATTAGATGAATTAGAATTTGACTATGGATTTGTATGTTTAGGAATGAGATCTAACAACCCTGTATTAGAAGCTCTTAAGGAAGAATATTCTGATACAAATGTAGAAGTTATTTCTATTGGAGATAGCGTTAGAGCTAGACGTATAATAGAAGGTGTTGAAGAAGGAAGAAATATTATAAATAATCTTACTAAACACGACTTCCTTGATATTTATGTATAGAATTTAATATCCTAAAAAAGTTATTTTCCTCAAACTTAATTATAAATAGGATATTAATATAAATCATAGACTGCTTTAAATACCTACCTTAGTAAAGCAGCCTATAAAAATAACATTTGTATAAATCTTTAAAAACACTTCATATAAAATGAAGTGTTTTTATTTTGTTTTAAAATTTATCTTGTATAAATTTTAAAATCTATCTTTACATATACCAATTTTATGCATTTTTTTGTTGTTCTAAAAATATTTTAAGTATATTTTCTGTATCTTCTAATGTTGGATTAACACCTGTCCATATGCTAAAAGAATGTATTCCTTGATTTATAAGCATTTGTATTCCATAAGCTATTTTTAGATTATATTTAAGCCCCCATTTAATAAGTGCTGTTTCGTGTGGTTTATAAACTGCATCTGCTACTATCATATTTTTAGGAGGTACTAATGATGTATCAATTGGAGATTCATCAGTTCCCATTCCAATTGGTGTAGTATTTATAAGTATATCTACATTATCTATATCATCTTGAGTTATAGTTTTAGACGATGCAATAGCCTTTGTTTCAAAATGACTATTTATTGTATCTGCTATTATTTGAGCTTTTTCTATACTTCTATTTACAATTTCAATTGATGCTGCTTCTTCTATAGCAAGTTGTATAGCAATACTTCTACATGCCCCTCCTGCACCTATTATAAGAACTTTTTTGCCTTTTATATCTTCACCACTAGAGTCTCTTATTGATTTAGTAAGACCTGTCCCATCAGTATTATATCCATATAGTTTTCCATCTACATTTTTAATAGTATTTACTGCTCCAAATAATTTGGCTTTTTCATCTATCTCGTCTAGATATTTCATAACTTCTATTTTATGAGGTATTGTAACATTAGTTCCCATTATACCTAAATGTCTTATTCCTTCTATGCCCTCTTTAACACGATCTGGGTTTACATCATAACTTACGTAAACCGCATCGATATCATATTTTTCAAATAAATAATTATGTATCTTTGGTGAAAAACTTTGGCTAACTGGATGCCCTATAACACTATATACTTTTGTTTTTGAACTTATACTACTCATATTAATTATCCTCCTGTAATTTTATATATAATAAAAAAATCTTTATCCTAAAGACCTTTAAAAATGTAGATTTTTTTGAAATGCATTAACAGAAATTATATTTATCCACAATTTAAAGCTGAT